>Ga0181570_10000870_pt1 | contig 27208 bp, 35 predicted proteins | sample 101ome_18_FD_148667 | JGI IMG/M metagenome (GOLD analysis project Ga0181570, IMG submission 148667) | Coastal salt marsh microbial communities from the Groves Creek Marsh, Skidaway Island, Georgia - 101406AT metaG (spades assembly) | ecosystem: Environmental > Aquatic > Marine > Intertidal zone...
CTAGTAGAAACAGATTTAAATATGTTATGTTTGATAGCAAGGTCTAATAACCCATAATACTTATCAAGGCCATCTTTATATGTTAATCTAACATCTATTAAAGCATTCTCTTTTGTTAGCCTTGACTTATAGTTTTTACAATGTATGATGTTACCAACAACTTCTTTACCATCTTTTTCTTTACGTTTGGATAGATAGACAATATTTGAAGCAGCGTATTTTAATCCAGAACCACCACCCATTTCTTTTTGTGGAAACATTGAACCAATAACATCATAAGTGTGATTGGTCATAATCATTGGTACTTTTGCCTTACCAAGTTTAAGTGTTAATACTCTAAATGCGGCCTTGACAATTTGACTTCTTGTCATATCTCTTGTTTCTTTACCGTCAGCAGTATCTTCCATTTCTTTTGTAGTAGATAACATTCCTAAACTATCTAATACAAACATTAAAGGTTTTCTATTCTTCTCATCTTGTTCAAGGTATTTGTCAATCACTTTGATAGATTGATGTCTAAATTCTTGTACTGTCGCAACTGGTACTATGACCATTCTCTTACTATCAATGCCTCTTGTTTCAACTAAATCTTTTGTTAACGCACTTTCTGATTCAAAGTAAATCACACCTGCGTCTTTGTTTTTATCTAAAAATGCTTTTACAATACCTAATGCAAAGAAAGTTTTACCTGTTGCAGCTTCACCTGCAATTGCTGTTATTTTGTTTGATGGCATACCACCAAAGATAGAACCTGATAATAAAGCATTAAAGGCGTGTGAACCTGTATCTATAAAACTATCTACATCACCTGCTTCTACACCCTCACTTACTAGGGTTGCATATTCATTACCTGTTTCTTTAATTATTTCTTTTAAAAAGTCACTCATTCATTGTCTCCTTATTATGTGTCTATTATATCAAATCATCTTTACTTTGTCAAGCATTTTTGGATCAGGTTTACCTTCCCAATCAAATCTATATTTTTCATCTTTAGGTATCCAACCTTTTATAGGTTTTTCATAATCATCACTTGTCATTTTTGACCATACTTTATCAAACATTTCATTTACATCAATTGTTCCGTAATGACTAACAATACTAGTTTCAACACGATTTAATCTTTTTTCTAATAGTTCTCTATTGTATTCAAGTAGTCTTTGATAATCCCAATATTCTTTGAGGTCTTTGTAGGATGTTTTTGATATGGCCATACTCATATTTATTAGAACAATGTTGCCCTCCTACTATGCCTAAAGTAATCTAATTTTTCTTTAGAAAAACACCAAACGTTTTCAATATATATTCGATTCATAAACTCAGCTTTTTCTTCTTCACTTTCAAATAGTTTATCTGATTTAGGTCTTTGCATTATTCTCATTCCTATTTGACCAACAAAGTGTTCTTTTAAACTATCAACAAGTTCATCGCCACTATAATATCTTGTACCTTTAATTGTAGGATCCATAATGTTAATAAACAGATGGCCTTTGTCTGATAAAGATTTAAAACTATTGATTGAAACTGGTAAATAAAAATCATCACGCCATTTGTCATATTCATTAAACTTAAACCAAGATTGATTTTCTTGTTTTTCACCACCTTCGTTATATCGTTCAGTAGAAAAATATGGTGGACTTGTAAATGCACAATCAATATCTTTTATTGTATCCCAAGGTAAATCTTCAGCACCTGTATTATAGATTGTAACTTTTTTAGGTTTAGATAAGAAACTATTATAAGTTTCTATTTGTTTCATATATTGTTTGTAAGTATTAGGATTTGGATCACAACCAATATATTCTTCAGCATCACTGGCAAAGAAACCAGCAAGTCTATCACCCCAACCACAAGAAGTATCTAATACTTTTTTAGCATTGGTCATTTGATATATTGTTTTGGCAACATTGGGTTTAAACTGTGTGGCGATATAAGTTTGTAATCTAAAAGCAGATACATAACTTTTATCTGTTAATGCACCACCTCTTAATTCTTCTTTGCCATCTACCATTACTGGTTTCATACCATTGATTCCACGCCAGATGGGGCCAAGACATCTCCATATATCTTTTGCTGTACCATTGTACCATACATCTAATGGTGATTTAAAACTATAACTTGAACAATTTAATCTTAAAGATTGATGAAAATAATTTGATACATCATTGTAAATAGATGGTGCGTCTATAATACCTAAACCATATTCTTTAAAGTTATATTTGTAATCGTCATATTTTTCTTTGACATTTTTTTCTAATTGTTCAGCAGGTTTTACATATTGCCATACATCTTGTTTTTGTAAACCTTTAAATGCCTGACGCATTATATCGTAAGATATTTCTTTTAAAGGAAACTCTGGTCTATGTTTAGCAATATAGTCTGCTAAATCTAATCTAAACTGTTCTTTGCCTATATCGTTTGTAACACGTTCAAACGTTTGTTTATCCATTATAGGCAGTTTGCCATTGTACTTATTTAAATAATGACTCATTTTCTTATTATATCTTCTTCAATACAGTTTGTTCCGTATTGTATCTCTACAATTTTTAAATTTATATCTTGCTCATTTACTAATTGATGCCATTGTTCTAAATCTATATGCAAACTCTCATGTTTTTTATATATTCCACGTTTTTCATACAATTCAGTATCTTTACTTACGGTATACACTGTTGCCACACCCTCAACTATAAACCAATGTTCAGCTCTTTTAAAATGCTTTTGCATTGAAAGTTTTTTGCCTGGTAAAACAACCAATTCTTTTACTTTTACCTCGTTTGAATTTTCATATAATACTTTATAATATCCCCACTGTCTTTTTGTCATTTCTTCTCCTTGTTCCATTTTATTAATAACCATATTATAAAACTGTATATTATTATAACATAAAATATTGATAAAGTCAATTCCATACTAAAATTTATCTGTTTGATTTCCCCAACTATCCCAACCATTTCTTTGTGTTCTAGCAAACAGTTCTATATAAGGTCCTTCTAATAAGTTCTCTATATGATTATACATTATATCTGGTTTTCTACTATGTTCTCTACGTTGTTCTACAACTAATTGAGGTACTGATTTACTAATTCGTTTTGGTTTACCTTTTGTTGCAAGTAAACACATTTCAGGATTGCCTCGTGTCCAATAACCCAAACCTGTAAAATAACCTTCAGATTTTCTATTTGTTTTTGCCCAAGTAAATCCTACAGTTTTATATTTAAATCCCCAAGCATTGATTACTTGAAAGGCCTTATCTAATAAAGGATCAACAACCCACATTAACAATACTGAATCATCATTTGCTATGTTATTTACAGGTAAATTACAAATATCTTGTAAACTCATAACACTATAATGATTTTCAGGACTTCTATCTTTACCTTTACTAGAATACGTTTTAAAAGACCATGGTGGGTCAGCGTAAATTACACTATACTTTTTATCAATGTCCATATCAATAATATAATAATTAAAAATCTAGGAATACTCCAATCAGTTTTAATTGCAAGTATGCCTCCTGTTGCATAACCCCAATGTATCATCACCATAATTAAAAACAATTCGATCATTCAAAAAAACTTTCAAGTGTAGCCTCTCGTTCAAGTTTCCAACCAATTGAATCTAATATAAACTTTAGTGGATCAGTAAATGTTTTTTCAAATTGCATATCGTAATCAACATATTTGTGTAATTCAAATTCTTGTGGTATTTTTGTAGCAAAAGAAATAACTGTATCTTTAACTGTATTTGGTTGTTTCAACATTAAGAATTTAATTTTGTCACCATTTTTAATTAAAGGATACTTTCTTTCAAGTTTGTGTTTATGTATGTTGTAATTATATATTAAAGAACCTTTTACATGAATAGGTGTTCCTTTATTATAAATTTGTGATGAGTTTATGTACTTATCTAAATTATTACAAGACCTAGGAAACGCAACTTCTTCAGGTGATAATGTTTTAAATACTTCTTTAAAATCACGTACAAATTTAATAAGATTATCTTCACTATCATTCATAATTACACGAATAGCATCTTTAATCTTACCTCTACATACTTCAGGTGTAGATGATTTAACTGCTTCAACACCCATAATTTTTAGTTTAGGTATATCAAATCTGATACCTTCTTCATCAAATACATTCATCATATATCTTTTTTTAGCAACCCATATACCTTTGTTAGCAATTGCTTCTCGTTTCATAATCATTTTTTGTTGATAAGCATTTACATAATTAGCAAGATTTTGAAAACTGTCATCAATCACTTTTTGTATTTTTTCTTCGGCTGCCTTATCTAAAAAGTCAACTATTTGTTTTGTTGATTTGTCTTTACAAACTTTTTCAACAAGTGTATCAAGTTTTAGATAGATTGAATCTGTATCAGATGCCACAACATAATTTATATTGCTAGTATTTAAAATCTTATTCATAAATCTATTGACATCTCTTTCAACCCAACGAATAGATAACTGACCACCAAGTGTAATTGCTTCTGCTTGTTTTACGTCAAAATATCTAAAGTATTGATTGCCAATTGCACCATAAGCAGAGTTTAGTGAAATCTTTTTTGCCATCTGTATATTATGACAACGAGATATTTCATTTTGATAAATTGGATCTTTTGTCTTTTGAAATTCTTTCTTGGCTTCAATTGCCTTCTTCTTATATACTACACGTTCGGTATACATTTTTTCCATAAGTTCAGGTAAGAACCCTTGTTTATCTCTTTTAAATATTGCGCCATTTGGTGCGATAGTTACATTACGATCTTTTGCCCATTTAAGATTTAATTTTTCTTCTAAAAAGTTTTCTACACCAACAGCCTTTGGTTCAACACCAACAAATGTTTCAGGACTTATATTGTATTGCATAATCAAATGTGGATATAGTGAGTTCAAATCAAACGAAACAATCCAGTTATGTAAACCGAGTTGAGGATCTTTTACATACGCACCTTCGTATTGTGAATCTTTTATTTGATCTTCTCTTGGTGGTATAATAATATTTTTTTCTAATAGATGATTGTATATTAAAGTGTCCCAACATCTTACTTGTGAATATACATCTGTATAGTTTACTTTGTAGTCATAGGCCATAGTTAAACATAATTCAATCAACTTCATTTTATCTTCAAGTCGATCAACTAATTCAACATCTTGGATATTGTATTCAACAAATCTTTGATAATCTTTTGTATAGAAATCTTTAAATGTTTCATATGGATTATCTAACTTTTGTTCGCCCAGTTCTACCTTAGCAATGTAATTTAGTTTATAGCTTTCTTGTCTTACGTAAGTAAATTTTCTATACAGATCAAAATAATCTAAAACAGAAACGCCAAGTATATTCCAAAACTGAGAGTTCTTATTTCCCATTTGTACTCTATCAGCGTTGACATAATTCCACGGCGACATTTTATTAATTGTATCATTATCAAATATAAACCTCATACGATTCATAAGATAAGGTATATCAAAGAATTTTACATTCCAACCTGTAACAATATCAGGATGATTTTTACACCAAAATTTAATAAACTCTAATAATAGATGTTTTTCATTTTGACATTTTACATACGTTACGTTAGATTTTTTAGAAATAAAGTCACCTGTTCCCCATGTTAATATCTGTTTATTAGTGTGATTTTTTACTGTAATACAGATAACTGTTTCTTTTGCAGTATCAGGATCTGGAAAGCCGTTCTCACACTCGGTTTCTATATCAAGTGTGAATATCTTTATATAATCTTTATTCCATCGCATTTCACCTTTGTATTCATCAGCGATATACTGATAGTTGTATCTATTCATACCATAGATTTTATATTCGGGTATGCCGTTATATTCGTTATAAAAATTTTTAGCTTTTACAATTGAATCAAATCTTTTTGATTTAAGATTTATGCCGTCTAGTGTTTTAAATTGGGATTGTTCTTTTGTAGGTAAATATAATTTAGGACTGTAGTTAATACGACTTAAATACGATTGGCCATTAGCGACACCTCGAATAAGTAATTTACCTTTATGCTCAACTACGTTTGTATAAAAAGTACTCGCCAAATTCATATAATATTATAACATAAAGACTTAGAAAAGTCAATTATGTGATGATTTTACTTTTAGGTGTAACTAATTGACCAGTATTTTGTTGATATGCATTTACCATATTATCGTCTGGTGTTGTTTCAGTAACAATATTTGCTTTTTTAATTTTTATAATTTCATCTTTTGTATAAGGTATAAATGGATGAAATCCTATTTGCATAGGTTTGCCTGGTTGGCCTTGCATTGGAATTAAGACAAATGGTTTTTTAATTGCTTGTTGCAATTCAGTTGTGTCTTCTTCAACTGGTGTACCAATCACGTCCTCACCTGTGGTGAGTCTGTATAATCTAATCATTATATACTCCTATTCAGTTTTTGATTCTTCAGTAGTTTGTTTTTTGCCAATATTATATTTTGCTTGTAGGTTCCATTCACCTTTTTCTTTAAAAGCAATTATCTTAATTTGAGATAATGGTGCTTTGTTTTCAGCGGCTGGTGGATTTACAATCGTCAATAAATTCCAATCTTGTAATAAAACTGATATTGTATTTCTTCTTTGTACATCATTTTCAACTAAAGTTGCTTTTTTACCATCTAAAGCAAATAACTCTTTAAAATGTACTATGTAATATTTTCCTTGTTTGTGTAGTATGTGGCAAGATTGAAATAATGTTTTATCTTTCCTACTTGCAACACCTATTCGGGATAAAGTTTCCCTAATCTTCAAAAAATCATCTGGCTGTTTTAGAGTAACCTCTAACATCTGCTCAGGCGACCAATTAAAACTTTCTTCACTCATTTTCTTCTCCCACCTTTATCTAATCTCTCTTTGATAAAGTTTAATTGTGTTTTATTCAGTATGTCTAGGGCTACTTTTGCTTTTGCGTTGCTATAACCATAATATTGTTTTACATACTCTAAATTTTTCGATTTAGCAGTGGATATCCACTTGCCACCAAATCGTTTTCTTTTTCTTATACTATTTAGTAGAAAATGAAACTGTAGCCGTTTGTTAAGACCATGATGTATATTCATCTCATTTGCCATCATAATACTATCAACGTGTTGGGATAGACAACGATTTATGATATAAGGAGGAAACTTTTTCTCCCAAGTCAAGTCATCGCCGTCAAGCAAATTAACTTTTGTCCAGTTAATCGCATTTAAATAATCCGATAATTTATATTCAATCATTACTAATGTCGTTTTTCATGCTTTATATGACCTTTATGAGAACCCATATAGTAATCGCCTGGTTCATAATCCCATCTCTTACCATGATGACCTCTTATATCAGCATACCACATTCTTAACTTTACTATCAAAGTTCTAAAAAATGTTCTTCTTGCCATTTCATCCTCTACTTAAATTTACATTCTGCCATGATTTGTGTCAGGCACGCAACCATATTTATCTCATGGTCTGCCACAAAGGCTGATTTATATTGATAGTCAGCAATTGTTAACACGGCCGCAGGTATAGATTGAGGTTGTAGATGTTTGTATAGAATATCGTAGATACTACTAAACAAAGATGATGGATCTTTATCAAGGTTTTGAATAACCCATTTTCTCATATCACCAAATCGTTTTTCTTTTAACATCTTAATCAACTCTTTATTATTGATTTCAGATAAAGAAACAAGTATACCACTATCAATCTTACCTCTTACAGAATATCTTTGTAGTTCGTTAATTGTTCTTCTAAAGTCTGGATAATGTCTTTGTATGAGTTCAGCCAATACTTTTTTATCAAACTCTATGTTTTCTGTTTTAAGTATTTCACCTAGTCTTTCTAAAAATGCAGTAGCAGTTTTTACTTTTTGACCATTTGTAATACGAAAATCAATTACAGTACAACGACTATGTAAGGCAGGTATTATTTTGTTTTTAAAGTTACAAGTAAATATAAATCTACAGTTCTTATAAAACGTTTCAATAAAGTTTCTTAATGCAGGTTGAACACTATCAGCATTCATATAATCTGCCTCATCTATAATCACAACTTTATGACTTGCACCTTCATCTAGCGACACGGTAGACGCAAAGTTTTTGATTGTAGTTCTTAATGTATCAATGTGTCGGCCTTCATCTGAACCATTGATAATAATATAATCAGCACCTAGTTCTTCACATAAGGCACGAGCAACTGTTGTTTTGCCTGTACCAGCTGTGCCAGAAAGAAGAAGATTTGGTATTTCTTTTTGTTTAAGAAACTTAGAAAATGTATTTTTTAAATCTTCAGTTAAAATACAATCTTCAATTTTCTTTGGACGGTATTTTTCAACCCAAAGGAAATCTGACATTTAGACCTCCTTATTAAAATGTTGAGTCTGCTTCTAAAGCAATCCAATATTGTACTTTAACCTTTTTGTTTATGAAGTGAGCAATCTTTGCCTTTGATAAAGCAACATCATAATCGCCAGGAATAATTTTCATATTCTCAGCCTTAACATATGCAGTAAACTCTAAATCCGTTTCACCTATTGTAACTGATGATTCGTTTGAGTTGCTATTCTTTTTATCTAAAGCAACTAATTTAATTTTGCCTTTTTCACCTTTAAATGCAATATCAGGCAGACTTAAATTTGTATATAATTTTTTAACAGATTCATAATCACTATTGTTTAGTGTGAATGTAACTGTCTTATCTGGCATTGATATTTGTTTAGATGGATATCTTAATGTAGATTTATCAGCAAACGCATATCTAGCTGATAATGTTGTTTTTTCATCTTGTATTTTTAAATTAGCAGAACCATTAAACTTTAAAACTGGTTGTTGAAAAGAATCTACTGCTCTTAAAAATTCTGGCAAATCGTATATGCCAAATTCTGTTTCAAACTCTTCCTCAACGTCTGCCTTTGCCATAATGTTTTTCATAGTTGACATTGTACTTAATGTTTTACCAGGTGTAAACAAAATGTTAGCATTAATATCTGAGAAATTTCTCAATATACTAATTGTATTATCACTTATTTTCATATTATATTTTCTCCTTATCATTATTTAATAATAGTATAACATAATGAATTGCTTTTAACAAGTCTTTACGATTATAACCATTTTTTCTACCATACCTAGACAAATATTTAATTGCGTTGGCTTGGCAAAAATCACTTTTAATACCAATAGACTTTAATAAATCTAAAGTTTGAATACCATCTTTACCAGATGAGTAATGTTGACCATATGTAGATTTTATATAATCTAAAATCTCTTTACATATTTTATCTTCATTGTATTTCATAATATTATTATATCACAAACATATAGGTTAGTCAATGACCTATATTCTATTACCATTAGTAGTTGCTTGTAAAAATTTTAAAACATTTTCTGGTGAAGATTCGCCATATGGATCTTCAGATAAGTCATCTGCTTTTCCAGGTTCTTCAAACACTTTTTCTACTACACCATCATTGATAATAGCAGCATATCTCCAAGACCTGTCACCAAAACACTTATCTCTTTTTGAACACAACATTCCAACTTTTTCTGTAAACTCACCATTACCATCTGGTATGACTTTTACATTTTCTAGTTTTTGTTTATCTGCCCATGCGTTCATAACAAACGAATCATTTACTGACATACAATAAATTTCATCTATGCCATGTTCTTTAAAAACATTAGCAAGTTTTTCAAAGCCAGGTAGTTGTTGGTTTGAGCATGTTGGAGTAAAGGCACCAGGTAGTGAAAATAAGATTACTTTTTTGTCTTTAAAATAAGTATCTGTATTTGTATTTTGCCACTCACCTAGTGACCTTACTCTAAAATTTACTTGTGGTAATTTATCACCTTGTTTCATATTATATTCCTCATATTATTTAATTATATATTATACTCGATTCAATTCACAAAGTCAATACTCTATATTCCTTGTAAACGTGGATCTTTTGAAGTAATGTTTTTCTCTGCCTTTGGTCTAGCAATAGAGTCTTTACTTCTTTTTCTTAATTGAGCTTTTGTTGATTCTTCTCTACTCTTTTGAGTAAAAAGATTTTTCAAGTCCCATTTAAAATTCATAACACCCTCCTATAAAGTTAGGTGCGTTCCTTCGGCATATGCCTACTTCCGTCTTTTAAAAAGATGAACGATATAAAGTATTTATATCTGGTATGCGTTTAAAACATACCAGATATTGGTTTTATTATTTGATTGAGATAGTTCTAGGCTTTTTATGTTCTGGAACTATTCTCTCTAAAGACACCCTTAACAAGCCGTCTTTTAGTTCAGCGCCTTTAACTTCAACGTCTTCAGCGATTGTAAAAGATTTTTTAAAGTATCTTTTAGCGATACCTTTATGGATTACTTCTCCATCTTTAGTATCTTCCTTTTCGTCTTTTTTAGACTCAATAGATAAAACACCCTCCTCAAGGTCGATGTTTATATCTTTTTTATTATAACCAGCAAGTGCGATTTCAATATCGTACTTATTCTTATCCTGTTTTACTATATTGTAATAAGGAAAAGCTGTAGTTTGGATATGATCTAACTGATGATCAAACATTGATTCAAAATGTCTGAACGTGTCATCAAATCCTACGGTTAGTGGTCTTAATTGATTGAAAATAGATAATGCTTTATTAGTCATAATTAACCTCCTTGTTTAAGCAAAGTTATCTTTATATCGAATACCCATTTGGCATATTCAATATTATTTATATAAGAACGATTTGTGAAATGTCAACCCTTCTTATAAAATAAAATGGTAGTTTCGTTTTGTCACGGAGTTAAACTACCAAACGTCACCGTTTTTTATGGGTAGTTTTAGATTAAAATCAAGGCACTACCCTAACCTATCTATACCTCTACAAGGTCTTACGAATAGCCTTGTAGTAATAATATATATAATCATTCAACACAGACGGCATAGAATTCCTATATTTTCTTTACTTTTACGCCTTTTACCCAACGATATCCTAAAATTTCATCATTAGCTTTTTGTGCTTTTCTAATAATCTTAGATCGTTCTTTGGCCTTTTCACGTTTGATTTCAGACGGTTTCATAAAGTATTTTTTATCTCTTATCTGTTTGATAATACCTGCTTTTTGTACTTTCTTTTTAAGTACACGCAAAGCCTTTTCTAAATTGCCACCTCTTACTTCTACTGTAATTGACACTAACTATTTACCTCCCATCTCATTTTTTGGTTGTTTTTCCCATACAGGTGGTTTATCACCACCCACATCAAAGTCATGGTACGAACCTTTTTTATAAGTCTTATAATCAGGTCTTGGTGCTTTACCAGTTATACCTTTTTCAATATCTTCTTTTGTATAGGCAGGTTTCTTAGACCTATCTAAACTACCTACATTAGTAGGATAACCTGCTTTTAACTTTTGTATTTTGCCACCTTTTTCTAAAAACTTTTTCATTAATTTATCACGTTCTTCTTGTGACATTTTTGGTTTTATTTTTTCTAAACCACTGTTATCTTTAAAATTACTCATTATTCTCCTGTAAAAAGTTTAACTTGTGGGGCACAACCCCCACAAGCGGACTTACACTATGGATAGATTTTTGACTACTCAATAGGTTAGACATTTATGTCTCCGTCTTCGTCATCCTCACTATCATTGGAATTCTCTTGTAGAATTTCTGCCTCATCAGCCTTCTTCTTAGCGTCAAGGATTTCATCTACAGAAGCACCACTATCTACTTTACTGTATAGATCAACAAATGATGTTTTGGTATCATCATCAAATCTATTAGTACATACAGATATTGCCTTCATTTTATTTTTAAAGATGCCGTATGCCTCAGCGATATGTACAAGTCTTCTTGTACTTATAATCTCATCAACACCGCCATCTTTGTAGGTTTTTCTAATCACATCAGCCCACGTTACTAGATTGTGAGCAAACTTGTCATCAGACTTACCAGCAGATTTTAATTTTGTACTAACAATTTTTTCTTCAATCTTAGCACTTGGATATTCTTGTTCAAATGTAACAGGAAATCTCTCAAGGAATGCCTCGTTAAGAACATTAGTACCGATAAACTTACCGTCATCACTACCTTGACCTTTAGTGTTAGCAGTTGCAATCACATTGAAGCCAAGTTTAGGTTTAACAAACTTGTTTATCTTTTTAACATAGACACCTGAACCCTCAAGGATAGGTTGTAAACACATAATCTTATTACTTGCAAGGTCAATCTCATCAAGTAAAAGAACAGCGCCACGTTCCATGGCCTCAATTACAGGACCATTTTGCCATACGGTCTGACCATCTTTTAGTCTGTAACCACCAAGTAAATCATCCTCATCAGTTTCAATTGTAATGTTACATCTAATCATTTCACGTTTTGCCTCGGCACATGCCTGAGTCACAGCAAGTGTCTTACCGTTACCAGAAAGACCTGTGATAAAAACAGGATAGAATTTTTTAGATTTTACAATACTGTTTATGTCAGTATAGTTACCAAACTTAACAAAGTCAGTATCCTTTTGAGGAACTACATTGTCGGTCAATGAAGACACAATATAGGCAGCCTTTGTATCATTTGAAATTTTAGTATCAGTTGTATCAACTGTGGTTGTATCATTCATAGAGTCAACATTAAGAGTATAAACTCCTCTGCCAACTTTAAATTTGTCTGATTTTAACCAAGAAGGATTTGATATTACCTTCTTATCAACTAGAGCATTTATTTCTTGTCTAGTAACCGTGTCTTTTTTGTAAGTATCTTTTAATACTTTCAACACGGATTTTTGTTTTTTGTTTAACTCAATCATAATATAAGTCCTTTCATATTTAAGTTATACATATATGCTATCATTTTTTGGGGTAAAAGTCAAGCGAAAAAAACCCTGCATTTATGCGATCCTTTTGATAAAGTTTTGTAATAATACTCTGGAATTGATTCGTTTTTTCATTCCCGACATAAACATCTTTTTTAAAGTTCTCTTATCAGTTGAATCTGATTCGAATACTTGATTAGCAACTCTAGTGCCAGAGTTAACATAAAAGTAAACATCATAAGCAGTATTATAGTCAGCGATAAATTTGTCTTTAGTAAACATTTTTTTAGCCAACAACTCTTTATTGTATGGCACTCTTAACTGATATTGTAATTCTCTATATTTTGAAACTAGATAGAAACCAATAGTTTGTAAATCATACTTCTTTTTTAAGTATCTTAACATAACACTAGTGAAATCTTTACGTTCCATATAATAACTACCTGCCATTTGATATTTGCCGTTTAGTTTAATATACAATTCACCACTACCATGTCTGTCCATACTGTTAGAGGCGCCGTCTGTTAAAGTAACAAGTGACAACTTATCAGTATTGTAATCTTTTTTGAATTTTTTGATAATATGATCCATACCGATTAACGACTCATTAAGTGGTGTTGAGGATAAATAATAATCATTTGAAATTGAAGGAACAGTTTGATCTTCATTCATTGGATCGTAACGTCTGGAAGTATAATAATCACCAAAGTACATTGCAGCTCTGTGTAATATAGTAGCACATCTCATATAATCAACTTTTGATTGTTTATGTGAAAACAATTGTACAAGTTTTGTAGAAGCGTCAGGTAATATTGTTTTACTATTAACAGTAAAACCAGACTCTGAATAATCATTTTTTGAATCTCTACAATTATTCATAAACGCATAAACTGAAAAAGGTATATTAATCTTTTTACAGAATAAAGTTAAGTTTAATAATTGTTCAACTGTAGGTAATATGTGTTTTTGCATAGAACCAGACCAATCAAGTAATAAAATCATACCGTGATTTTTTTGATTAGGTATAGTAGTTATCTTTTTAAATATATCTTCAGCAAACTTGTAAGTATGTAATTTAAGAGGATCAATAATACCTGTTTTATCTTGTGAAGCGCGAGCATATAACTTAGCATTTTTTTTCATCTCAAATTCTTTAACTAAAAAATTAACAACATTAGAAGACTCTTTCATAAATTTTTGAGTTCTAACTTTTGCCTTATTAATTTGTTGTTTATCATATTCTGTATTATTATATGAATTGTCGTATACCATAACATCTCTAATAAATTTAGAATAAGGAATAATTAATTTTTTAAGATTAACTTTTGGTAATTCAGCATAACATCTGTCATGGGCTTTATCATCTGTAATACCTTTAACCGATGTTTCATACATCTCAGCAGTAAGAGGTCTTAATTCACTTGGTGTATTATCAGTTGTGCCTGCACCACTACCACCAGTTTGTTTAGAGTCTTTTTTGTTTGCCTCATCATCTGATTCATCTGACTCTGATTTTTTTTCTAACCATTCATCTAATTTTTCATCTGAAGTTTTATTTGAGTCATTACTATCCATATCTGAATCTGATTGTTTATCACCCATTGATGATGATACATAAACTTTTTGTAATTCAGTTTTTTTCTTTAATTCATCTTTACAATAACCAAGTATTTCTTCTGATAGTTTTAAAACATCATCAAACGTTTTACATTTATCAACAGCGTCAACTAATATTTTTTCTTTTTTAGTAAATTTAAAATCAAGGTTTTTAGATGATTTATAGTATAAATTAATTTTATCAATTAATGAATAATCAGTTTGTATGTTTTTACCTTTAGTACCAAAGAAATTATCTTTGTACATTTTATCAAAACCTTTGATATAGTCGTCAGTAAGACCAGGATATTTTTTCTGTATAAGTTTATCAATTCTAGCGTCTTCAATAACGTTTACAAATGATTTAAATTCTTTAGTTCTATTTGCCATATCTTTCCATGACTCAGCAGGAGTATGTAAAGCATGAGATACCTCATGACCAACCAACATGTCATAAACATGTTTGGATTTTTGTTCTTCTTTAAAGATAGGAATTGTTAATATTCTATTGACTACATCAAACGAAGCAGTTTGTACAGCATTTTCTTGTACTTCAATATTTTCTGTTGCAAGTAATTTTGCAAGTTGTGATTTTTTATTCATAGTGTTATCTGTCATATACTAATTATGCTATACTAAAACGGCATAAAAGTCAAGCACTTAAATCCACGATTTTACTAGGTTTTTAATGAGAACAAAACAAGAACATTTGTTTTTTTACTTAATTCCTATGAATATAGGCTCATATTTACGTCCTGGAATGTCAGGTCTTGCGAATCGTCCTATATAGTTGTTCTTTTGTTTAGACTCTATCGAATCACCCTCTAATGTGGATTGCGTTTGAGTACCTTGTTGTGTTGATAGTGATAGCCACCATATCTGTATATCTTTAAAACCTGCCTCAACCATACAATCGTAAGTGTCTTCTTCAAAAGTTTTATATGATTTTACATTTGCAACATTGAAACCTGCATATTTGCCTGGTTTCAACCCTTTGTATGCATTTTTAATAGTCTGTAATAAGAAACCATTACGCCATGCGTCTTGTTGTGGAAATTTGTTAAATGATTGTTCTTCTTCATCACCATATTGTTCGTGTCCTAAATAAGGTGGACTTGTAAATACAAAATCTAAACTATTATCTTCAGGTATAAACGTTTCCGATCCTTGTTTCAACAGTGTATATTTTTTGTGAGAGTGACCATATTCATCTCGTATTTTTTCTAAACCTGCATAAGTAGGAACACAAGGGTCTGTACCTATATAATTAACGCCAGCTGCAATAGCACCCATTAAACGACCACCATAACCCATACTAGGATCCCATACTGTGCCCGCTTCTGTACCTTCAAGTGGACTATCTTTTTCTACAAAGATGTCATATAAAGTTGCGGCAGCTGTAGGTCTAAAATTAGATACCATTTGAGTACCACTATAACGTCTTAACATTGCTCTCATGTCTGAGTCTGTTATGTTGTTAGCACTCTTTTGTTTAAAGAAAGTGCCTGTCAAAATCTTATTAATACCTTTTTCTAAATGTTCTTCATCTTCCCATATCTCCATAGGTGTTTTCATTTTACCACATTTAACACTCCATGCGTGTGGCATATACGACCATGCAAGTGACAGTCCATGTGTTGACTGTCCTATGATTTGATTTTTTGCGTCTAGGATTGTATCTCTATTAAATGATAATAAATTTTGATATTCTTTATCTTTCCATTTCTTATCTGTAGGATAATAAGGAAACCCTTTATTTTCTTTCCAATCTTTAATTACTTCTTTTGCGTTTGACATATTACTCAAATGTTATTTTTTCACTTCTAGGTAAAACAGGATTATTACAATTGTTATTTAAACATTCTAAAATTATGTTTTCTAAGTGTTTAAAATAATTTGTGTTATTTTCATAAGTAAAGTTATGGGCAAATGCTGTGTGTTTAGAATATGTTACTTTGCCTGTCTGCAATAACTCATCTCTTAGATGTTCATCTAAAGTATCCACATATGCATGTGATATATTATCAATATATTTAAGTAATGCCTCATTGTCAATAACGGTAGATCGACTTACTGAAATTAGTTTTCCTTTAAACTTTGAAAGTACATTTTCATTTATTAAATGTTTATTGTTTTCGGGTGGTACAGTAACAATTAAAGTATCGTATTCATTCCAATAATAATGTTCCCAATAGTTTTTATCTTTAGAAGTTTTTTTATCAATAATAATATCTGATCTTACTTTAGATCCTATAGCACCATTACCGATTAATGCAATCTTATCATTATCAGTTATATATTGATTTATCCAATCAGCAGTTGATTGTGCAAATGGTTTAGTGGTTACAACACCAATACCTCGTTTTTCACATTCATTTAAATTAATATTATCATAACCGTGCTGTCTAACAATAATCCATTCTAAATTAGGAAATGCGTTGTAAGTTTTTTCACCTACTTTTGTTGATTGCACGGATAGTACTTTAATGTCTTCATTTACAAATTGTAAACTATCATATTGTCCGTGCAACTCCCACTGATAGTCTTTTAGAAAATCTTTAGGTGCAAATTTAATATCTTTTTTATCTTTTAAAACGATCATTTAATATACTTTCAAATTGTTTATAATATTCTTTTTCAGTAGGTAGTTTATTTAAAAAATCTGACTTTATTTTATTTAACCACTTATCTGACTTTTTTACTTCTTTTATTTTATCACATAACTCGTCTTTTGTAAAGACTCTCTGGAAAGTGTCTGCTACTAGTATATTGTTTGTATCATATTCTTTCCATACAAATGGAAAAACATCACAAGCAAGGGCTTCTGGATATCTACCTGTAACAGCAGTTTGGTCAATCCAATTAAAACAAACGGTTGCAATTGCCTCATCTAGGTATCCTACAATTTCGTTCATTTTAATCCACTTCTTTTCTACAGGAAAAGGCCATCTACCTATAATAGTTGATGATATTTCCTTGTCTTTGTTTATCTCTTTTATAATTTTAAGTCTATCATCACATGTCTTAATACCTCCTGCGTTCTTACTTTTATCTGAACCCCAATATATAAAATCAAATTTCTTCTTGTCTGGAAATCTATGTTTTCTTTGTATATAATGATATTTTAAAGCATGTAATCCTAATTTAAAATCCATTTCATCTATTGTTGTAAATGATTTAGGTTTTACTTTGTTTTCAAATGTATATTTCATTATAAGATTTTCATTCACACCTCTATCTTGCGTAAGTAAGATAATATGTTTGTTATTAAGATACTCGTATGCCTTTCTAATTTCTGCTTGTGATTTTTCTACATCTCGTGGATGCATAGCATCTGCAAAGTAAATGAACTCTTGTACGGCAGGAAATATAATTACTTCAGCGTTTTTAAGACTTTCTAAATTTCTTTCTGCACCTTTATTAGCAAACGCAAAATTATAATAACTGTACTTATGTTGTTTATTATTTTTGGCATATTCTCTAAAACATTCATAAAAAACGTCCATACCATATTCTAATACTTCAGTATAGTTGACCTTCTTTCTTAAACTAGCAAAACAAATTTTCATATATTACCACCTATATTCCAAAACATTATATCACCTTCAAGTTGTTCTATGTTTTGTTCTAACCACCACCACGCTTTTCTATCCCAAGTACCATTACAAGGAAAAGGTACTTCATAATCTGTCATCATATCTTCAAAAGCATACTTTGTTTTATATATGTGAATAGAATCAGAGGTCATATTATAATCTTTTTTAAACTTACTATCTATTGTTGATATATTTGAAACTGTAATAACGTGTGCTTGTTTTTGTGAATTAGAAAACAAATCACTACCTGGAGAAAATGCTTCGATAATACCAGAACAAGTTACACCTGAACCTGCTGATATAACTAAATGGTCTACTAAATGTTCTTTAAAAGTTTTTTCTGCTCTTAACTTTAAATCGTTTCTGTAATCTCCATGGTCAAACGCATAAGGTAACATTTGTATATCATTTTCTTTTGCATATTTTTTAACTCTATTATAAAGTATTGCCATCATATTTGGTTTAAGTTCTAAAAACTCACATTTATTTGCTTTTGCTTTATCTAATATAAATTGTGAATATGTTTTTGATGGTGGATAGGCATAGATAAATTTTATACCTCGTCTTTTACATAATTCAGATAATGCCCAACCAGACCAAGAACCATTTACTGCTAAATGTATTAATGGATATTTAGGATTAATATGTTTTTCAAGTAATGCGTCTATACCAGTAATCTTACCCCAAGGTGGTAATACGTTATTATCTCCAACAAGGTCATCTCTTTTTACAAGTACCTTTTTACCTTTTAGTGTATATTCTTCAACTGGTGTGTTTAGTTTCATAGTATATATTATACTATATTATAGTGAAAATGTCAAGGCGAGACAATTGTTTCGTTTTGTCTTAATATGTTTCTTACTTTATCGTTTGACCATACATCAGCAACTAAATGTATTCTTATATCATTCCCATTGTTTATTGCTGTATGTGGTCTTCTTGTATCTAAAAACCAACATTCACCTTTTTTCATATTGTATTTTTTTCTTTCACCGTTATTATTCCAAGATGTAAATATAACATTTTCATTTGTTTTAAGTGGTATATGTAGTCTGACCATTTTGCCGTCTGTTGTTCCCCACGTTGGGTCTGTTTGGTCTGTATGTCTTTTAAGTTCACCACCACCTGGTTTTAATGTCATAAATCTAACTCTATCAAATTCACCAGGTATCTTATCTAAAAATTCACCTAATAGTTTTTTTTCACCTTCTAATAAATCATATAAATCAGTTTGCACTAGAGGTCTATTTTCTGTATTGGCTGCTTTTTTATCTACATATTTGCTGTCTTTTTCAAATCCTAAAATAGATAAGGCCTGCCAAGATTGTTTTTTATTATAGTTACTATTGTGATTTGTATATTTTAAATTTAATTTTTGCAATTCATCTACTAATTTATCTATAATCTTTTCATCAAATTTAAGTGATGTTTTTGTCATATTAATATTTTCAGTATCGGTTACAGACTCAAATGTTCTATTGCCTTTATAATATATTCCAATGACATCACTAAACGTGTTTACTTTTGTACCTATTTTTTTAAAATCTGATTTAACTACAGCAGATTTTACAATTTCATTTTCTTCAAATACATGACACCAAACAGGTTCTGATATTTCTTTTAATACATTAATAATATCACTTTCAGATTTTGTATTAACAGATATTTTTTGTATAACTTTATCACCCTTTAATACTGTAGCAATTTGTGGACCTGCATTAAACATATTTACTTTAGAGGTTGTTTTAGCAGTTCTAATTAAATAAACTATGTTGTTCTTTTCTATTATCTGTCCTTCACTTAAAGCGCCTGCAATTGTATTTTTCTTTGCTTCTAAAAATGGACTATGACAATATTGATTATAGTTTTTAAATTTATCAACCCACTCTAATAATGTGTCTATTTCATATCCTTTTTGCCAAGGTTTCATTTTACGATATTTACCTCACTTGTTGTTTCAATCACAACTCTAGCACCACAACTTAATATTGCTTTTTCATTTCCACCATAGATAACTTTAGATGGACCTAATATTTCTACTTCATGGCAATATGTATTGTCTTTACCAAACTTTACTGTAATTACAGGATCGTTTTTATTATGTTTTTTATTGGCACGTATAACGTGTTGATTAACATGAATATAAGTTTTCTTTACTTTTGATTTTGCTGTTGCCATAACTTTTGTGCTCGTTTTATTTCTTTATCTCTTTTTTTAAGAGCGTAATCTAATTTAAATTTAGTTACTTTTTCTGTAAACACAATACCTTGCATATGGTCGTATTCGTGTAAAAAACACCTTGCCACAATACCAATCATTTCTTCTTCTTGTTCTTTTAGTTCTTCGTCAAGGTATTTAACTTTAATAGCACTTGGTCTTTCTATATCTAAAAATAAAAAAGGAAAAGTTAAACAACCTTCTTTTAATCTGGTTGTTTGTTTACTTGTTTCTACAATTTCAGGATTGATACAAGTCCACTTTTTACTTTTATGTATTTCAGGATGGCCACCCATAATAAACATACGATATGGTTTACCCACTTGATTTGCTGACAGTCCAATACCACCATATCTTTTCATTGTTTCAAACATATTATCAACAAATTCTTTTACTTCTATTTTTTCTTCTTTTTTAAATGCCTCTATGTCAAATGGTGCTATACTTGATAGCACTCTTGGATCAGTTGGTGGTAATAGTTCGTATGTCATTATGCTAACCTCGTAAAGTTTTTATATTTCTCAAACCGAATTATGTTGGTAAATTTGTCAAATAATATATCTCCTTTATGTGATATAATAAAGGTATTTTCATTTGTTAACGTTTTAAGTATTTTAAAAAAGTCTTCAGTTCCTTGACCATCTAAACTACTATCAAATATTTCATCTAATATTAAAAGATTTGTATTTGTACTATTTTTCATTTTGGCAATAGTTCTCCAAGTAAATAATAATGCAAGGTCTATTCTTAACTTTTCACCTTCACTAAAACTGTTATAGTTAAAAGTATCTCTAAATCTACTTTTTATTGTTTCATTAAACTCCTCATCTAAATGAAAGTTAACAAAGAAATCCATAGATTGTAAATACTTATTAATTAAGTTATTCATTATAGGTAGATACTTTTTAATAATGTTTGCTTTAACACCTGTGTCATTAAGTATTTCTCTAGCAATATCTGTGTATTTTTTGTTTTCTATAACCTTTTCTTTTTCAACATTTATCTCTAACAATTCATTTTTTAATTGTTCTATTTCTTCAGCAACCTTATTTGTATTTTGTCTATCACTTTCAAGTTTAGCAATTTCTGTATCTAGTCTATTTGAGTGTCTATTAATTTCTGAAATAGAGGTATTGATTTTTGCTACAGATATATTTAATTCAGATAACTTTTCATTTATCTTATTCATTTCTTTTATCTTGTTTTGAGTTTTGTCTATTTCGTTTAATAAATCTTTTAGGCCACTTTCTAATTCAGATATTTTATTTTTTTCTGTTGATATTTTACTTTGTTTAAATACTTTATCAATAGGTTGTGTACAAGTAGGACAGTTATCATTTTCTTCAAAAAACTGTAAATTCTTTTTATGATTTGATAAGTTAGTTTCTATCTTTGTTTCTAATTTAGAAAGTTGAGCTGCCTTCTTATTATGTTTATCTCCACCCCATATTTCCGCCTTTGTTGAAATTATTTTTTCATTAAGTAGTTGTAGTTTTTGATTATAGTCGTAGTTACTTTGCTCATTTTCTTTTAGTTGTTGTTTTCTATTTTCTATATCAGAGGTATCTCTATTTTGTATTTGCTCAAAGTGTTTTTTTTGTAACTCATATTTTTCAGTCATTAAGTCGTATCTATGTCTAACATCTGTAATGGCCTTACTTAACTCACCTTGTTTATGTCTTATCAATAAGTCCATATAACTAAAAACTCGTATGTCTAATATTTCTTCAACTACTTCTCGTCTGTATCTAGCACGTAGGTGCATAAATGGTTCGTATGATGATGAACCTAAAATAACAACTTGACAAAAGGCACGATAGTTACACTTTAAGATATTTTGTTCTAACATATTTTGATAATCAACATTTGAAGCATCCTGATTTATCAATACATTATTACAATAAATTTCAAACTTGTTTGGTTTAATACCTCTTATAACTTTATATTTTTTATTGTTAGTTTCAAACTCACATTCTATTTCACAATCGTTTGAATTGATTGTATTTACTAGTTGTTCTTTTTTAATATTTCTAAATGAACGATTAAATAAGGCATAACACAATGCGTCTAGCATTGTAGATTTACCTGAACCATTTGTTCCAATAATCAACGTTGATGGTGACTTTGCTAAATCAACTTCTATAAACTGATTACCAGTAGATAAAAAATTTCGCCATCTTAACTTTTTAAAATATATCATACTTTAGTGTCATTTGCCTCTATATAGATTGACTTTAAAAATTCTTTTAGTTTTGTTTTATTTACATCTGTTTCTAATTGGTCAACATAGTTGTTTAGGAATGTAACCGTATCTTCACCCATTTCTAAAATGTCTTCTCTTACACTTGCCTTAATATCAGAATAATCTTCTACAATATTTAAATCATGTACCGTAATTTCATTATACAATCTTTCAACAAATTTGTCAAACACCTCTTCATCATTTTTATTTAATACAATCAATTTAATAAAGTGATTATTATATTCTGCAATGTCAAAGTTTTTATAATCTTTCTTTTTATCATCATAAATTATTTTTTTATGTATGGTAAGTGGATTACGCACTCTTGTTATTTCTCTAGTTTCTGTATCAAAGATATGAAATCCTTTAGGGTCTTGGTAGTCTGACCATGTCATTTCATATTGAGCGCCATTGTAGTGTATTTGACCATCATCTGTATGTTTGTGAAAATGGCCTGATATAACTCTATCAAATCTATTAAAATCTGATTTTGCTAAACCATGCTCATTGATTACACCATTTTGCATCTCAATGCCTTTGATTTCTAAATGACCAAAACATAAATCTGCTTTGGCTGTTTTTAACATTTCCATAGAGTGATCATAGTTGTCATCACAAATCCAAGGCACAAATAAAATAGGTGTACCATCAAAATCTACCACAGTTGATTTTGTATATATCCACGGTTCATGTCTTTTATCAAATGAAGTATAAAGATTTTCAATTGCGTTTACATCATTTGTGTTTTTAAAATAAGTATCATGGTTACCTATAATGATATGAGTATCAATTTGATCTTCGTATAAGCGATCCCAAAATTGTTTTCTAAAAATAGAAGCTGTTTGAAAGTTAATAAACTTTCTTCTATCAACAACATCACCTAAGTGAACCAATGTTTTTATATTGTGTTCTTCTAAGTAAGGAAAAAAGATTTCATTATAAAATCTTAGTTGATAGTTTCTAAACGCTTCGCTATCATTACGAACACCGAAGTGTGTATCATTTAGCAGTGCTATTTTCATTATATATCTAATACTGAGCTATAAGTTCTTTTCTTTCTTTTTTTAACTTTAATCTCATTAACTTTTGGTTGTTCTTCAGTTGATGGTTTATTTTTTCTTAAAAATTCTAAAAACTGATTTTTATAATCACTATTTGTATCACCAGGCAATACAGAAAACTCATCTATATTTCCTTGTTCAATCATTCTATACTTGATATTTGTTTGCTTCTTTTCTTTTTGTATTCTTCTTATAAAAGCATAGTAAATGATTTGTGTAAAATAAGCAAATGGATTATTTGATTTCTTAGGATTAAAATTTTTAAGATATTGTAAACAGTTTTCTATACCATCAGAAATCATATCATCTCTAAAAGTATAGTTAATAAAATTAGGTCTATAAGATAAGTGATTTGCTATTTTTAAAAAACATTCACCAATATAATTTGTAACTGGTGGTGATTTTCTATTTCTTTTTTCGGCCTTATCACACTTGTCCTTATATTCTATCATCGCCTGTAGAAACTTTTTGTTATCTACATAATGTGCTGATCTTTTTCTTGTTTTAGTCATAATATTATTATAGTATATTTTGTTGTTTTTGTCAACGGTTTATGTTATAAGTTCGACCTCCACAGCTTCTGCTTTACCATATTCTTCATAATTTTCATTATAGTGTTTCCATATCTTTTTTTCAAGCTGTTTAATTGTTCCTTTAAATGGATAACACACTTGACAATATTTTTTAGGATTGTCACTATTATATGTCGCTTTTATTGTCCATTCTTCTTTCATATTAACCAATTATAAATGGCCCTTAATGCAAGTAACAAATACATAAGTTCCATAAGTGCTCTAGGTATGTCTTTATCTTTTATACCCATATATATCCATATACTACAGGATACTGTTGCAATTGACCATCCTACCCATTGAGTGCTAGGATTTGCATTTGATAGTATGTAGGCACCTATCATGGCCAGTACAAAGCCTAGCCATCTCATACCATCTAATCTTTTGTAAAATCTAATTTTCATAGGCGCTTGACTCTTTTCTAAGTTGTTGATATAATACCCATGTGGGTTGTTCAGTAGAACCGTGGCTACCTATCTAGTGTATCTTCTTACTAGGCATATTTAACAATTCACTTAACTCTTTTATATCATTTTTATCAGTTATTTCTTTATCATAATCTCTAGTTGGTTCAATATTATTTTCCTCTTCAAGCTCCTCTTTAGATAAATCTCTTTCAATGTAACTTGGTAGGTTTTCTTTTACAGTATGAAGTTTACCTACAATCTGAGTATATCTATTGTTAAATTCAGGTGTAGCATTACATATAGTAATAATTTTGTTTATAGGTAAAGTAATAATTGTATCATTTGTAAATCCAACCCACTTAACTAATGCTATATAATCTGTTACACCTCTGTCAGTTAGTTGAGGTATATATTTTATTAACATTGGATTAAGTATCTTTAATAAACGGGATTTGTCTGGAAGCTCTTTTGTTGTACCATCTATTTTACAACAAATTTCTTCTCCAGAAACCAAACGAATAATCTTTACATTTTGAGTATCTAAGGTTTGCATATAACTATTTATCTAAACTAACGGTGTGAATTTCATAGTTAAAACTCTCCCGATTATAGATATTAACTCTTTCCTGAAAGTGTGTTAAAGTAAAGTTTTTTTTATCTTTATATGTTAAATCGTCAGATATATCATAGACTGTAGCTGACTGTTTCTTATCACCAACTCTTAAACCACGGCCAATACTTTGTAATACTCTTATAGGGCTTTTACTAGGGCTGCTAAAAACAATGTTGTGTAAATTACGAATATTGATACCAGTGCTAAACGTCCCGAAAGAAGCGACAATAATTGCGTTATCCGATTTTTCTGTGATTGCTCTAATTTTTTCTCTATCATCTGTTTCTGTTCCACCATAAACAAAAAATATTTTTCGTTTTGGATCTGCTTTTTCTTTGATTAAGTTATATAAAATTTCACCGTGTTTTTCTACTAACTGAAACAAACATAAAGTATTGCCGTTTAGTGCTAGGGCTAGATTTCGTATGTATTTATTACGAGCAGTATTTTGAGTAAGATATTCTAATTCTTCAAAGTATTTTACACCATATACTTTTTTAGATTCAGTTTCAGGATATTTTAGGTTTAAACAAACCACTTTTAAATTTGCTAGTTGTTTTTTATCTATAAGTTGTTTAGTAGAGACCACTTTATTAACTACACCAAATAGACCTGTTAATACTAACTTATGTGTTTTACTATCATCTAAAGTACCTGTCAAACCAATACGATATTTACAATCGGTAAGTTTTGTCATTATCTTTGTTAATGATACGGCCTTAAATAAATGTGCTTCATCACCTATAACAGCACCGTAATCTTCAAAAAACTTTTTAGGCATTTTATATAATGATTGCCATGTTGAAATGACTACTCTTTTATCTTCATCAATATCATAGCCGTGATATTTTCTACTAACATTTGTTTCTACATCATATCCATAGTCTTTAAAATCTTTATATAGTTGTTCAACCAATGATGTGGTCGGCACAATAATTAAAACATTATTGTTTATTGAATTAAGATAGTGTCTAACTAACATATAGATTATAAGCGACTTACCAGAAGCTGTCGGTGATAATATAAGACCTCTTTCATATTCTAAGGCAAATTTAAATGCGTTTATTTGATAATCTCTTGGTTTAATGGGCAGATCGTATTCATCAATCATACCGTCTATATCGGCGGCTGAGACGTTGCTACGTGTTAAAATATCACTGGATTCAACTATATGAACATCTTTCTTTTTACACCAATCTTTTAGATATGGGTATAGTCCTACGTACATTTGACCTGTAGCATAAGAATATAATCTTATTTTTCCATCCCAAACTCGATTACGAAACTGTGGTGTAAACTTATATCCAGGCACTTCAAATGAGAAGTAATCTGAAAGTTCTCTACGAATAGAGGCATCAGCGTCAATCCGAATATATACGTCATTGATTTTATCAACGATAATATTTTGCATTTTAGATAATACCAGAAGTGAACTTTTTCCACTCTATGGCATTTTTAATTTGAAATGTACGATTTGAAATAATACGAATTGTTTTATCTAAGTAATCCACAACACTTTGTATATAGGTTACCTTTTGTTCTAGTTTAATTAGATCATCATCCGATTTAATATATTTGTCAACATCTTGTTTGAGTAACTTTATATTAAAAGGTTTTTCTTGGTAAACTTGTGGATCAGCTTTACCAGTATAGTATTCCCATTTTTCTCTTAATAATCTATCTCTATCTTGCTCGGTCTTTTTTAATAGATTAATATATTGATTATGAAATTTACAATACTTGTTATGTAGTTGTGGTGTCTTTAATGATTCTAAATCTAATTCAGTATCATTTAATTTCAGGTCTTTTTCGGCTAACGCCTGCAATTCATCAAAGGTCATAATATCTCCATTATATTGTTTTAATTATTTAGTAGGTAATTAAGAAGTAGTTTCTACAGTACCACTAGCACTTATATTTGCAAATTCATAAATTTTATATTGAAACGTAACACTGGCTGTTAAGTAGTCAACATCAGTAGCTTGTTGATTATAATCTAATCCTGATAGAGAGATTGGATATATATCTCTAAAACGTATTTCTATATTGGAATTATTTTTACTTGTCAATACAAACAATGTAGCATCTGAATACAAACCACCATCATCAGGTG
>Ga0181570_10000887_pt1 | contig 26991 bp, 15 predicted proteins | sample 101ome_18_FD_148667 | JGI IMG/M metagenome (GOLD analysis project Ga0181570, IMG submission 148667) | Coastal salt marsh microbial communities from the Groves Creek Marsh, Skidaway Island, Georgia - 101406AT metaG (spades assembly) | ecosystem: Environmental > Aquatic > Marine > Intertidal zone...
ATCTTTCTAAAATATCTATCCTTACAAAAAAATTATTAAATTTTTCAAAACCACAGAGAAGCATAAATTCTTTATTCGTTGGTTTTTTCTCTTCTAAAAAGTTCAATCCAAATGTCGGCGGCGTTAAATTATAATTTTTTTCATTGAAGTTTTTCCAAAGCAATGTTCTCAAAGAAACAGAACTTGGCTTAAATAGTTTAAACAAAAATATATGATATCTTCCAAATTTAACTCCAACACTTCTTAATTTCTTTCTTTCATTTTGATCAAGTTTTTTTGTATAGAAAGACACATCATCTCTTTTTACAACCCCATTGTTTTCATAAAGATGATAAGCTAAAGCTCTTAAGTCTGGATTTTTCTCTTTAGTATTTTTTAGATCTATAAGACTTTTTAATTCAGTATTTATTTTTAGTTCAATCCATTGTTGAATAAAATTATTAAGTTTATTTTTTTCATGGTTTTCAATCATCTCATCAATAATTAATTGAATTTGAGGGTTTAGATAATCTGATCCAGGAATTAGTTTTGCTATTGCATAATCATTCCAATAAATTTTAAAGTCATTTTTTAATTCAATTAATTTTGTATCAATAATTTGATTTATTCTTTTTGTTATTTCAGGACCAACGTTTTGTCTTGCTGCTTTTTTTAGAGATTTTACATCAGCATCTAGCGCATCTACTTTTAAATCTAATTCTAATTTTAACCCTTTTAAATGACCAATGTATTGTTTATTGATCATTACTTTTTCATTTTCGATTATTTCGGTATCAAAACTAATATCTTGTTTTAACCCTCTTGCTAGTACACTTGCCCTTTTATCTATAAAGCTTTTTGTTAATTCCTCGTGCAATCTATCAGATAATTTGTCTTCAAGAGTTTTTGTTCTTTCGATCCAATAATCTTGATTTTCAACCCAGTTTGATTTATTTGAAACATATGACCATGTTCTAACGTTAGCAATTCTGTTTGATATTGAGTCAACATTTCCCTCTATTTTATCCAATAAAGAAAGCTGCTCTTTCATGTATTGATTTGGAATTCTTCTATTTCCATTTGTAAGGAAGTTAAAAACTTTTCCTACAACTTCTATATGATGACCATACGTTTTTTTAACAAAGTCGGGTATCTGGCAGCATTCCCATAAAGTTTTTAAATTATCAGAGTTTTCTTCAAAATTAAAATTAGGCGCATCTTTAAGGAAATATTTTAAAACTTTTTCGTCTTCACACTCGTAAATTCTTCTTAACCAATCTTTATTTGGTTTCTCTTCTAAAGATTTAATTAAACTTAATTTATTATCAAAATTTAACTTTGAGTTTCGCCAAAATATATTCTGTATCTCTGGAAATTTATGTTGTTCCAATGCTTCAATCTCCTCAGGGTTAATTTCTCCACAATCTCCAGTAATTCCAAATGAACCATTATTAAGATATCTACCTGCACGACCAGCGATTTGTCCTATTTCAGAAATATTTAATCTTCTTAGTTTTTTTCCATCAAATTTTTTAATATTAGAAAAAAAAACTTGATCTAAATCCATATTAATACCCATACCAATAGCATCTGTAGCTACCAAGTAATCTACATCTCCGGATTGATATAAATTCACCTGTGCGTTACGAGTTTTAGGGCTAAGAGATCCCATAACAATCGCGGCTCCACCTTTTTGTCTTCTAATGAGTTCAGCTATTGCGTAAACTTCTTCAGCAGAAAAAGCTATTACAGCACTTTTTCTTTCAATCCTTGATATTTTTTTATGACCACCAAATGATAATTTTGAAAATCTTTCTTTATTAATAAACTCAATATCATCATTAAGTTTCTCTATAATGGACTTTATAGTATTTGATCCCATCAACATTGTTAATTTTTCACCACGAAGGTTTAATAGTCTATCTGTAAATATGTGACCTCTTTCACCATCTGCACACATTTGAATTTCATCAACACCAACAAATTCAAGACTTTTATCTACTGGCATAGACTCAACAGTACAAAGAAAATACTTAGCATTTAATGGAATAATTTTTTCCTCACCTGTAATTAATGCTACTTTAGAAGGGTCAATTTTTTTTATAACTTTGTCATATACTTCTCTTGCTAATAATCTCAGTGGAAAACCAATCATCCCTGATTGAAATGAGAGCATTGTCTCAATTGCAAGGAAGGTTTTCCCTGTGTTTGTAGGACCTAAAACTGCTGTAACTTTATTTTTTGACATTTCTACTTTTGGTATGATCTATTTTTTGCCTACTATATTTTGTTACCCGAAAAGAACAAAAATAGTCTAAAACAGGTCCGAATCATTGATGAAAAAGTTCTCATTTGAATTATTTATTCGTTTAAAGTTATCATAATTTGTAAAAATTCAATATAACTTTTTCGATGCATAAAAAATTATGGGAAGCGTCACTTTCACAAAAAAAAAATTCTAATCTTGCTCATTTTGAAAAATTTCTAAATCAAAATTTTAAATTTAAAGGAAAGTACAATTTTAAAAAATTGCTTAATTGGAGCATTAGAAAACCAAATTTATTTTGGAGCGCTGTTTGGGACTTTTCCAAAGTTAAGGGCATTAAATCAGAAAGGTATAAAAAAACAAAAAAATTTGTCGATAATAAATTTTTATTAAATTCAAAATTAAACTTTAGCGAAAATCTCTTGTCTAAAGCCAATAATGAAAAAGCAGTAACTTTTATTAGTGAGAATGGTTTTAAAGAAGTTCGAACATGGAAAGAATTAAAAAATAATACTGAAAATTTAGCAAATTTTTTTTTAAGTCATAAAATTTCAAGCAATGATCGCATTGCCGCTTATATGCCCAATCAAATTGAGACAGTTGAATGCTTTTTAGCAACTTCAGCAATTGGTGCAATATGGTCCTCATGCTCACCTGATTTTGGAACTCCTGGTTTAATTGAAAGATTTTCTCAGATTAAGCCAAAGATACTAATTTTGACAGATAGATATTATTATAATGGAAAAGAAATAAGTATTATTGAAAGACTGCCAGATATATTAAAAAAAATTCAATCAATTAAAAAAGTTTTAATTTTTTCATATCCTGGAAAAAAATTATTAAATTTTAAATTAAAAAACAAAATTAAAATATTTTATAAAAAGGATATTCCTATATCTAACACCAATATTTTTAATTATAAAAAGTTTGATTTTGAAAAAGATTTAGCAATTTTATATTCAAGTGGCACTACCGGAAAACCTAAATGTATTTGCCATAGATCGGGTGGTGTTTTGCTACAACATTTAAAAGAACACCAGTTACACTGTGATATAAAACCAGGAGACAATATTTTCTACTTTACAACTTGTGGATGGATGATGTGGAATTGGTTAGTGAGTTCGCTTGCTAGTAAGGCTTCTATAGTTTTGTTTGATGGTTTTCCCATGTTCAAAAGAAATGATTTACTTTTTAAAATAGCAGAAAAAGAGAAAGTATCTCTCTTTGGAGTAAGTGCAAAATATATAGACCAATTAAAAAAACTAAATCTTAATATCAAATCAAAGTATAAATTAAAAAATTTAAAAACAATTTGTTCAACTGGCTCTCCACTTTCAAAAGAAGGTTTTGATTATATTTATGAAAAAGTTAAAAAAAATGTTCATTTATCCTCAATATCTGGAGGCACAGATATAGTTTCATGTTTTGTTTTAGGAAACATATTTTCACCTGTTTATAGGGGTGAAATTCAGAACAATGGATTAGGTATGGATGTACATGTGTTTTCTGATAAGGGAAAATCGATATTAAATCAAAAAGGGGAGCTTGTATGCAAATCTCCTTTTCCATCTATGCCTAGTAAATTTTGGAATGACCAAAATGGGGATAAATATAAAAAAGCATATTTTTCTAAATATAAAAATATCTGGCATCATGGAGATTATGCTGAAAGAAAAAAAGGTGGTGGTTACATAATATATGGAAGATCAGATGCAACTTTAAACCCTGGTGGAGTTAGACTCGGAACCTCAGAGATTTATTCAGTAATAGAAAAAATTAATGAAATTAAAGAGTGCATCGTAGTAGGTCAAGCTTGGGATAATGATGTACGAATTATTCTTTTTGTTGTTTTAAATAAAAATTATTCATTAACAGAAGATTTGATAACCAAATTAAAAAAAAAAATTAGGCATGAGGCTTCTCCAAGACATGTTCCATCAAAAATAATAAAAGTCACTGATATTCCTAGAACTAAGAATGGTAAAATTGTAGAATTAGTGGTGAAAAATATTATTGAGGGAAACAAAATAAAAAATATCCAAGCATTAGCCAACCCAGATATTTTAATTGAATATAAGAATTTAAAAGAACTTAAATATTGATGATAAAGGATAAAATAAAAGCTTTAGATTTATCAGCAACTTTAAAAATTAATGAAATATCAAAAAGCATTGAATTAAGTGGAAAAGAAGTAATTAAATTTGGTTTTGGTCAATCTCCTTTTCAAGTTCCTGAAGATATTGTTGAAGAATTAAAAAAAAATGCTCATCAGAAAAGTTATCTTCCAATTCAAGGTTTAGAAAAACTAAGAGATGCTATATCTGGCTACGAAAGTAGAAAAAAAAATATAATTTTTTCTACAGACCAGGTTATGGTTGGGCCTGGCTCAAAGGAATTAATGTTTCTCCTTCATATATGTTTTAATGGTAAAATTTTATTACCAACACCAAGCTGGGTATCCTATAAACCCCAAGCTATAATTGCAGAAAATAAATATCAATGGATAAAAACTAAAGCTGAAAATCTTTGGTTTCCAACTGCAGATGATATCGAAAAGGCAGTTTTAAATAATGAAAAAACTGAAAATCTATTAATTTTGAATTCACCTAATAATCCTTCAGGTCAAGTATGTCAAAATTTGGAAGATTTGAGCAAAGTTATTTTAAAATATAATATAACAGTTTTGTCTGATGAAATTTACTCAGAATTAACATTTCAAAATAAATATAATTCTTTAGCAAAATTTTGCCCTGATAATGTAATCATAAGCAATGGATTAAGTAAATGGTGTGGAGCAGGAGGATGGAGATTGGGTTATTTTGTTTTCCCAGAAGCACTAAACCATCTAAAAAACTCAATTAAAATATTAGCTAGTGAAACTTTTTCAGCAGTAAGCGCACCCATTCAGTATGCTGCTATATCTGCTTTTAGCAAAGATCATTCTGAATATGTTTTAAAATCAAAAAAAATACTTAATTCGATAGGCAATTTTGTTCATAAGAACCTAAAATCTAATAACATTATCATGAATGAACCAATGGGAGGATTTTATTTAATGCCAGAATTTTTAAATAAAAAATTTAATTCATCTTCTGAAATGTGTTCTGATATTTTAAATAAAACTGGAGTTGCAATATTACCTGGTTCAGATTTTGGTTTTGATGAAAAAAAAATGATAACAAGACTAAGTTATACAGATTTTGATGGGAAAAAATTTATGAGTTCAATTGATGAAAATACGGATATTGATGATGAACTTATTAATCAATTTGCTCCAAAAGTAGTAGAAGGTGTTAAAAAGCTCAAATCTTGGTCAGAAAACTAAAACTTAGAATTATTCTATAAAACTAAATTAAATTAATTTTCTGGACATTGTTAGATGATAATTGTTAGAATTATTTTTTAAACTTAAAGAGAGGGAAAATGAAAAAAATAATATCAACAATATCAAGCTCTCTGATTTTTTTTGCAGCAATTTTTTCAATTTCAACTGTAGCAAAATCAGCTGAGTTTTTTACTATAGGTACAGGTGGGCCAACTGGAGTTTATTTCCAAACAGGTAACGCTATCTGTAAAATGTTGCATAAATCGGCAATCAGTGCTGAACACGGTAGAAGCAAAGGTACTGAAAAAGCGTATAGATGTACAGCTCCTTCAACCGGAGGATCAAATTACAATATTGGTCAAATTAAAGAAGGAGAATTTCAATTTGGTGTTGCTCAATCGGACTGGCAGTACCACGCATATAATGGATCAAGCAAATGGGAAGGAAAACAATTTGGTGATCTAAGAGCTGTTTTCTCTGTGCACAATGAACCATTTCAAATTTGGGCAAGAAAAAAAGCAAAAATTAAAGATTTTAAAGGACTAAAAGGTAAAGTTGTTAACATTGGTAACCCTGGTTCAGGACAAAGAGGAACTATGGAAGAATTAATGAAAGCAATGGGAGTAGACAATAGCTTCTTTAAATCTACAACAGAACTTACATCATCGGAACAGGTAAAAGCTTTGTGTGATGGTAAAATAGATGCATTTGGTTATTCAGTTGGATTTCCAAATGGAGCTATGGAACAAGCAGCTACTTGTGCAGCTAAAGCTTCTCCAATAAACCTTACTGGTTCAGAAGTTCAAGGATTAATTAATGGTGCAGATTATTATGCGCAAGCTGTAATTCCAAAAGGAACTTATACTGGCCAAAAGAAAGATGCTACTACTTTTGGTGTGAAAGCAACTGTTGTAACTAGTGCAGATGTTTCAGAAGAACTTGTTTATTTAGTAACTAAAGCTGTATTTGAAAACTTTGATGATTTCAAAAAACAACATCCTGCATTTGGTTTTCTTGAAAAAGAAAATATGATTAAGGATGGTTTATCAGCTCCATTGCATCCAGGTGCAATTAAATATTATAAAGAAGCTGGATTAATGTAATCTTTTCTTTATTTTGATTTCAAAAAGGCCCAATTTATTGGGCCTTTTTTTTATGATAAAAAATTATATTAATGAAAAGAAATATTAAAGATAAAATTCAGGAAGATTTATCTCCCACTAAAAACTTATCAGGAATTCATTTAAAAATAGTTGCCTCAATTGCAATAATATGGTCCCTATTCCAACTTTGGTATGCATCTCCCTTCCCTTTTATTTTCAACTTTGGAATGTTTAAAGGTTTTCCTGCTAGAGCCATCCATTTAGGTTTTGCTTTAATTTTAGCTTTTCTAATTTTTCCAACTTTTAAAAAAAGTAAAATTAATTTTTTTGATATTTTGATAAGTTTAATTGGTGGATTATGCTGTTTATATATCTATATTTTTTATGATCAGCTTGTTGATAGAGGTGGTGTTTTATTAAATTTAAAAATTTCTGAAAATATAAATTTACCTATAGAACTAATTATTGGATTATTAGGCATATGTATTTTACTTGAAGCCACTAGAAGAGTCATAGGTCTTCCTTTAGTAATTATTGCAATCTGTTTTTTATTGTTTTCTTATTTTGGAAAATATGCCCCTGATATAATTTCTCACGGTGGATTATCCTTAAAAAGATTAGTTGGATTTCAATGGTTAGATCAAGAAGCAATTTTTGGAATTCCTATAGGTGTTTCTGTAGATTTTATTTTCCTATTTGTTTTATTTGGTGCCCTTTTAGAAACGGCAGGTGGAGGAAAATATTTTCTTGATCTTGCATTTTCTATGGTTGGTAAAATGAGAGGAGGGCCAGCTAAAGCAGCAATATTGGGCTCTGGTATGACAGGCTTAATTTCTGGTTCTTCAATAGCAAATACCGTAACTACTGGCACATTTACAATTCCTATTATGAAAAAGACTGGTTTTTCCAAAGAAAAAGCAGGAGCGATTGAAGTTTCTTCTTCAGTTAATGGACAAATTATGCCTCCAGTTATGGGTGCCGCTGCTTTTGTTATGGCTAGCTTTATAGGTGTAACTTATTTTGAAGTTGTAAAGCATGCTTTTTTACCAGCTATAATTTCTTACATAGCTTTATTTTACATCTCACATCTTGAGGCTCTAAAATTAAACTTGAAAGGTATGGATGAGAAAGATGTACCCAACTTAAAGAAAACTTTTTTACAAGGTCTTCATTTTTTAATTCCGATATTCGTTTTAATATATCTTTTAGTTTATTTAAGATTAACTGCTTCTTACTCAATATTTTATGCAACTATATCCTTAATTTTAGTTAATTTATTAAAACAATTGGTTACAAGTCAAAAGAAAAAAGAAGCTATAATTAACTGGTTCAATCAAACAGTAACTGGATTTGAAAAGGGAGCTTTGAATATGGTTGGAGTTGGGATAGCAATTGCTACAGCAGGAATAATTGTAGGCGCTGTTGGCTCAACAGGGTTAAGTACTAATTTAATTATTGTTATAGAGTCTATTGCAAAGGATAATGTAACAATACTTTTATTTTTAACAATTATTCTATGTTTGTTATTAGGAATGGGTCTTCCAACAACTGCAAATTATGTAGTAGTTGCCTCTTTAATGGCAACAGTTTTAGTTGATGTTGGTAATGCATCAGGATTTATTTTTCCGTTAATTGCAGTACATCTTTTTGTTTTTTACTTTGGTTTAATGGCAGATGTAACACCACCAGTAGGTCTTGCCTCTTATGCTGCAGCAGCAATCTCAGGAGGGGATCCATTAAAAACAGGCGCACAAGCTTTTTGGTACAGCCTTAGAACAGGAATTCTCCCAATAGTATTTTTATTTAATCATGAGTTACTTCTTATAGGGATTGAAAATATCTGGCATGCATTAATTGTTATTTGTACATCTTTAACTGGAATACTTGTGTTTACTTCTGCAACTCAAGGATGGTTTTTTAATAAACTTCGTTGGTATGAAATAATATTATTTTTAGTTATTTCAATTTCTCTACTATCCCCAGAATTTGTCCTAAACAAATTTTATCCTAAGTATAACTATCTTGATATTAATCAAATTCAAAATTCACAATTTGATCCAAAAAAAGAAATTAGAATTAAAATTACAAGATTTAGTGAGTATGGAGAAAGGTATAAGTTATTTGTTATTGAAAAAAATACATTTGAGGAAAGTTTTACCTTAGAAGATTATGGAATAAATTTAATTGAAGAGAATAATCTAATAGTGGTTGATACAATGAAATGGAATGGAGAAGCAAAAAAATCAGGAATTGAAATGGGGGATCTCATAAGTGAATTTAAAATTGAGAATGAAAATAGACCCAATAAAAACTTTGTTTATCCTATTGCGTTTTTAATCTTAATAATTGCAGGTACTTATAATATTAAAAAAAAGCAAAATAATTGAACTAAAAATACCTATTAGTTTTCTTCCAAACTCCAGATGCTACAGCGATTTTATTTTTTTTTGAATTCAACACACAGTTCACAAAAACTAATGTTTTTGTAGCTTTTTCAATTTTTATATCTCCGATAATCTCATCTCCGATATTAGAAGATCCAATAAATTTTATATCCAGTGAAATAGTTACACAAATTTTATTTTCAGCCACTCTATGAACTGCTGTCCCAGATCCAGCATCAATTATAGATGCTAAATAACCACCATGGGTAATTCCAGCTCTATTTAAATGTTTCTTAGTTATTTTTGTTTTAAATTGATATTTGTCATTTGTTATTTTTCTAAAAAACAAACCTCCGTTATGTTTCATAAAACCAGGTTTATTACTGATCTGTTTAAAAATTTTTTTCATTAAATAATTAGCGTTACTAAAAATAATATTATCAAAACAATAATAAAAAAATATATAACTGATTCTTGAAGAGATATTTTCATTTCCTTACCTTTTGGTGCGCCTGCTAGGAGTTGAACCCAGAACCTCCTGGTCCGTAGCCAAGCGCTCTATCCAATTGAGCTACAGGCGCAAATTATTAAACTATTTTATTTTTATTTTTAATGTAAATTATTGATTATTCAAATATTGTTTAATTATGCCTAAAAACCACGAAGATATAGTTATAACATCAGCAGTAAGAAGCCCAATCGGAAGTTATAAAGGTAGCCTAAAAGATATTAATGCAGATGTAATTGGCAGTGAATGCATTAAACAAGCAATAGTAAGATCTAAAATTGATCCAAGTGATGTAGACGAAGTTATAATGGGACAAGTGTTAACTGCAGGTCAAGGACAAAACCCAGCAAGACAAGCAGCAATAAAAGCAGGAATTCCAAACACAAAACCTGCACATTTAGTAAATCAAGTATGTGGATCTGGACTAAGATCTATTATTTCTGGCTTTCAACAAATTATTTTAAATGATGCAAATATAATCGTTTCTGGTGGTCAAGAAAATATGTCTAGATCGCATCATTCTCTTTTTTTTAGAATGGATAAAAAATTAAATAAAGAAAATCTTATAGATAACATGATTAATGATGGTCTAGTTGATGCTTTTAATAGATACCATATGGGAATTACAGCTGAAAATGTAGCTCAGAAATTTAATGTTACCAGAGATCAACAGGATGAATTTGCATACAATTCACAAATAAAAACTACAAAAGCAATAAAAGAAAATAAATTTCAAGATGAAATTATTCAAATTAAAAATTGCAATCTTATTGAGGACGAGTATCCAAGAAAAGATATAAATATAGACGATTTAAAAAAATTAGATCCTGTATTTAAAGATAATGGTTCCGTAACATCTGGAAATTCCTCAGGTTTAAATGATGGAGCGGCATCAGTAGTTTTAATGAAAAGAAAAGATGCTGAAAATAAAGGAATTGAAACTTTGGCCAAAATTAAATCATGGTCAAATACAGGTGTTGATCCATCAATTATGGGTATAGGCCCAGTATCAGCAATTAAATTAGCTATTAAAAAAGCAAATTGGGAAATTAAGGATGTAGAATTATTTGAAATTAATGAAGCTTTTGCGGCTCAAAGCATAGCAGTTATTAATGAACTTCAATTACCTCAAGATAAAGTAAATGTTAATGGAGGTGCAATATCTTTAGGTCATCCAATTGGTGCCTCAGGAACTAGAATTGTAGTTACATTGATCCATGAAATGAAACGAAGAAATTCTAAAAAAGGAATTGCATCCCTTTGCATAGGAGGTGGAATGGGGATAGCTTTATGTTTAGAGAGAGATTAGTTAAATAATTTAAAATTTTTCTTTTAAAATGTTTCACTATGTCCAAAAATAAACATCTATTTTAAAGAAAAAAGGTATATATAATATTTTTAAACAATGAGTTTAGAATTATTAGTTCCAGACATTGGAGATTTTGATCAAGTAGAAATAATAGAGGTACTGGTTAAAAAAGGTGACAATTTAAAAAAAAATGACCCAGTTGTAACTCTTGAAAGCGATAAATCTAGTGTAGAAGTTCCTTCGAATTTAGAAGGGACTATAGAAGATATAAAAGTAAAAATTGGTGATAAAGTTTCAAAAGGTGATTTAATCTTAACTATTTCCAACAATAGTCTAAAGGATAAAATACCTCCTGTTACAGAGAAAATTATTGAGGAAGCAGAAAATATTATCAAATCAGAAAAAAAAGAAAGTATAGCCAAAGAAGAAAAAGTACCTGAAAGAAAAATTAAAGAAAAAATAGAATTTGTATCCAGTAAAAATGATATTGATCCTCAAGAAACAAAGGAATGGTTAGATTCACTTAGTGCAGTAGTGGAACAAGAGGGTCCTGAAAGAGCTCATTTTTTAATTAAACAACTTATTGATCAAGCATATAGGCAAGGATCAAGAATCCCTTATACACAAAGTACTCCTTACATAAATACTATTCCTCCTGAGGAAGAAACAAAATCACCTGGGGATCAAAATATTGAGAGAAGATTAAGATCTTTAATAAGATGGAATGCCGCAGCAATGGTTGTTAGGGCAAATAAAAAATTTCCAGAATTAGGTGGACATATCGGGACTTTTGCATCTGCAGCAACTTTATATGATGTAGGAATGAATCATTTTTGGCGTGCTAAAAATGATAATTTTGGTGGAGACTTAATTTATTTTCAGGGTCACAGCGCACCAGGAATGTATGCAAGAGCCTTTTTAGAAGGAAGATTAAATGAAAAACAACTAGATAGTTTTAGACAAGAAGTGAATAAAGGAGGCTTGTCATCTTATCCACATCCTTGGTTGATGCCTAACTTTTGGCAATTTCCAACAGTCTCAATGGGTCTTGGACCAATGTTAGCAATATATCAGGCTAGATTTATGAAATATTTAATTAATAGAGGTTTAATTAAAGATGAAGGTAGAAAAATTTGGGCCTTTCTTGGCGATGGTGAGATGGATGAACCAGAGTCTTTAGGTGCTATTGGTTTAGCAGCTAGAGAAAAACTTGATAACTTAGTTTTTGTAATCAACTGTAATCTTCAAAGACTAGATGGACCTGTAAGAGGAAATGGAAAAATTATTCAAGAGCTTGAGGGAATTTTTAGAGGAGCTGGATGGAATGTAATAAAAGTAATTTGGGGATCATATTGGGACTCGCTCTTAGCCAACGATAAATCTGGACATTTAGTTAAATTAATGAACGAAACAGTTGATGGAGAATACCAAGCTTTCAAAGCACGCGATGGATTATATGTAAGAGAGAAATTCTTTGGAAAGTTTCCAGAAACATTAAAGATGGTATCTGCAATGTCAGACAAAGATATTTGGAGATTAAATAGAGGGGGTCATGACCCTCATAAGGTTTATGCGGCTTATGACAAAGCTATTAAAAATGTAGGAAGTCCAACGGTAATAATAGCAAAAACAATTAAAGGTTATGGAATGGGAAAGACAGGAGAAAGTGTGAACACAACCCATCAACAAAAAAAATTAGATGTAGATGACTTAATGTATTACAGAGATAGATTTGATGTACCATTAACTGACGAACAAGTTAAGAATATTGAATACTTTAAGCCAGATGAAAATTCTCCTGAAATAAAATATCTTAAAGAAAGAAGATATGACTTAGGAGGATTCATTCCAGAAAGAACATCATTTTCAAAACCTATTAAAACTCCTGAAAAAGATATTTTTGATGTTATGACAAAATCTACTGGTGAAAAAGAAATGTCTACCACAATGGCACTAGTAAGAATGTTAACTAGTCTCTTAAGAGATAAACATGTTGCTCAAAAATTAGTTCCTATTATTCCAGATGAAGCAAGAACTTTTGGAATGGAGGGTTTTTTTCAAAAGATAGGTATATATGCGCATGAAGGACAAAAATATGAACCAGAGGACTCAGCTCAATTAAGTTCTTATAGAGAAGATAAAAGTGGACAGGTGTTAGAGGAAGGTATTAATGAAGCTGGGGCCATGTCTTCTTGGATTGCAGCAGGAACTGCTTATACAAATCATGATACAGAAATGATTCCTATCTATTTATTTTATTCAATGTTTGGTTTTCAAAGAATCGGAGATTTAGCTTGGGCTGCGGGCGATAGTCAAGCACGAGGTTTTTTAATAGGAGCGACCGCAGGTAGAACAACTTTAGCAGGAGAAGGATTGCAACACCAAGATGGACATAGTCATTTAATAGCATCAACTATACCTAACTGTATATCCTATGATCCAACTTTTCATTATGAATTAGCTGTCATCTTTAGAGATGGTCTAAAAAGAATGCACGAAGATAATGAAAATATTTTTTATTATATAACTACAATGAATGAAAACTACCAACATCCAGAAATGCCAAAGGGTTGTGAAGAAGGAATTTTGAAAGGAATGTATAAAATTAAAGATTTCTCAAAACATAAAAAAAATAAAATTCAATTACTTGGCTCTGGAACTATTTTAAGAGAAATGATAGCAGCCGCAGAAATCCTTCAAAATGAATATGAAATAGATAGTGAAATTTGGAGTGTCACTAGTTTTAATGAACTTAGAAGAGATGGTTTAGAGGTTGAAAGATATAATTTGTTAAATCCAGATAAAGAAAAAAAATTAACATATATTGAGAAATGTTTGGGTAAGAAGGAAGGCCCTATCCTTGCAGCTTCGGATTATATGAGAATGAATTCTGATCAAATACGCCCTTATACTTCAAAAAGCTTCTATTCGCTTGGGACAGATGGTTATGGAAGAAGTGATACAAGGAAGAATTTAAGGAAATTTTTTGAAGTCGATAAAGAACATATCGTTGCATATGGATTAAGTGTGTTAGCTAAAGAACAGCTAATTGCATCAAAATATGCAAAAGAAGCAATAAAAAAATATAAAATAGATCAAGACAAACCAATGCCAACTAAACTTTGATGAGCAATAAAGATTTAATAGTTCCAAATATAGGTGATTTTAAAGATGTAGAGGTTATTGAGGTTTTAATAAATGAAGGTGATAATATTAAGAAAAATGATCCTTTAATTACAATTGAAAGCGATAAATCAAGTGTAGAAATTCCAAGCATATATTCAGGCAAAATTGAAAAATTAAACTTAAAAGTAGGTGATAAAGTTTCCGAAGGAAGTTCGATAGCAACAATTTCTGCAAAAGATGAGATTGTTGAGAATATAAAAGAAGATAAAAAATTAGAAAATAAGAAAGAAACAATCTCACAGCCTGAAATTAATAAAATTGAAATCGAAGAAAAAAAACCTGGGAGCATTAAATTAGCTAGTCCTAAAGCAAGAAAATTTGCCCGTGAATTAGGTATTGATGTTTCAGAAATTAGTGGCTCAGAAAGATTAGGAAGAGTTGTTGAAAGTGATATTAAAAAATTTGCAGCTATAAAGATTAATAATCCAAATAAAATTCAAAAGAAAAAAACAGAAAAAAAAATTCAAATTCAATACGCTCACTCTGAATTTGGAGAAGTTGAGGTTAAAGATATACCAAGAATTAAAAGAATTGCAGCTCCCCACTTAGTTAATTCATGGAGCAGCATACCCCACGTAACAAATCATGATGAAGCAGATATTACTGAAATGGAAGAATTTAGAAATTCTTTAACAGACATATACTCAGGACAAAGAAAAAAAATTACTCCTCTTGCTTTTATTATAAAAGCATTAGTCACATCATTAAAAAATTTTCCTAATTTTAATTCCTCAATTGATGATATAGAAGTTGGAAAAATAACTTTAAAAAAATACTTTCATATAGGTATAGCCGTTGATACACCAAATGGTTTAATGGTACCTAAAATTAGAAATGCAAATAATAAAAATATTGATCAGATAAGCAAAGAATTAAAACAGGTGAGCGAAGACTGCAGAAACTTAAAAATAGATAAGAAAGAATTTTTTGGAGGGTCGATGACAATTACAAGTTTAGGAGGGATTGGTGGCTCTTTTTTTACACCTATTATAAATTATCCCGAAGTAGCAATACTTGGAGTGGGCAGATCATATAAAAAACAGATTTATATAAAGGATAGATTTGAAACAAGAACAGTTCTTCCCTTGTCTTTGTCTTATGATCATAGGATTATTGATGGAGCAGAGGCAGCAAGGTTTAATAACGATATAAAAGAAAATCTTGGTAGAAATTTTGCTTACAAATTGGCTGTTTAGCAAATGAATAAAACAGTTTCTTTAGGAAGTGCATTGTTATGTACTTTTATTTGGGGAACCACATTCATAGCTCAAGAAACAGGCATGCAAAATATAGGACCTTATGTTTTTAATGGAGTTCGTTTTTTTGTTGGATTTCTTGCTCTAATTCCATTTTATCTATTATTAGAAAAAAAAAATACAAAAATAATACTTTCAAAAAATCCTAAAAGATTTTTATTTCTTTCAATCTCGATTGGTATTTTTTTATTTCTTGCCTCAGTATTTCAACAAGTTGCATTACTTTATACAGATGTGGCAAATGCTGCTTTTTTTACAATTTTTTATGTACCCATGGTTCCTATTATAGTTTTTTTTCTATTTAAGAAATCAATCCATTGGAGCGTTTGGCCATCAGTATTATTATGTTTAATGGGTGGTTATTTATTAACAAATTTTCATGACGCTACTGTTAGATTGGGAGACACGCTTGTTATAATTTGTGCAGTATTTTGGAGTTTACACATTATTTTTATAAGTAAAATTATAGAAGAATTTGATGCTCCTATACTAATTGGATTAATTCAAACTATAATTGTTTCTGTTCTATCGCTAATTTTAGCTAGTGCATATGAAGATTTTATTATTGAAGATATTCTTTCTCAAAAATTTGAAATTTTATATGCAGGTATTCTTTCCGGAGGTATCGCTTTTGTATTACAAATATATGCTCAGAAAAATATATCTGCGGCACCAGCTGCAATTATTTTTTCGCTCGAAGGTGTTTTTGCAACTATAGCAGCTTGGATTTTATTAAATCAAATTTTAGATATAAATAATATTTTAGGTTGCAGTTTTATCTTAGCTGGGGTTTTATTCTCCCAATTAATCCCTGAATTTAAAAAACTAAAAATAAATAATATAAAATAAAATTAAGGCTAAAAAAATTCTATAATATACGAAAAACTTTAAACTAAATTTTTTTACAAAAATTAAAAAATATTTAATTGTTAAATAAGAGAAAACAAAAGAAAGAAAGGTTGCAAAAATAAATACTAAATCAAATTTAATATTTTCTTCAAATAAGTCTTTTATGCCTAAAACACTGGCACCAGATAGTGCAGGTATAGATAAATAAAAAGCAATTTTTGATGAATCGACTCTATTAAAATTAAGCAATCGTGATGCTGTTATCGTTATACCCGCTCTACTTACTCCAGGAATAATTGCAAGAACTTGAAAAAAACCAATTATCAAAACATTCTTAATTGTTAAATCATTTGTTAAATCTTTTTCAATTTTTTGCTTATCAGCAAAATATAAAACTAATGCAAATATTAATGTAGTCCATGAAATTACTTCTAATGACCTAAAATTATTTACGAAACCAGAAAGATGAAAAATAAAACCAATTAAAACAAGTGGAACTGAACCTAAAATTAGAAGAACAACAAGAGGTCTATTTTGAAATAAATTTATAATATCTTTTCTAAAATAGAATAATATTGCAATTAAAGATCCTAGGTGAAGACAGATATCTAATTGTAAAGAACCTAAATTAAAGCTGCTAATTTTAGAAACTAATATTAAATGAGCAGAGGAACTAACAGGTATAAACTCTGAAAATCCTTGAATTAATGCTAATATTGAAGCTTCTAAGTAATTTGAAACCATGAAAAAGTTTATTGATAATCAAATTATTACTAAAATAAAGCAATTACGAAATTGCATATCTTCTATGTATAAAACGAAAAACTAGCGAAATTAAACACAAATTTAAATATATATGTCAATAATTATGACCTAACATTTATTTATCTATTGTCCGCTTTAGTATATATCTCAGCATCCATGTCAGAAAAAATGTTAAAATTTGTAGATATAGGTCAACAAAACCCACCTAAAAGAGATAAAGAATTAAGAAAAGATGATTTTAAAGAAATATATTCTGAATTTATAAAAGAAAAGGCCAAAGAACAATCTAGCAGGTGTTCACAGTGTGGAGTGCCATTTTGCCAAGTACACTGTCCATTGAGTAACAATATTCCTGACTGGCTCAAATTAACTGCAGAAGGAAGACATGAAGAGGCTTATCAATTATCTCAAAGCACCAATAACATGCCCGAGGTTTGTGGAAGAATTTGTCCTCAAGACAGATTGTGTGAGGGTAATTGCGTGATAGAGCAGTCAGGACATGGAACTGTAACAATAGGGTCAATTGAAAAATTTATAACTGAAACAGCATGGGAAAATGGTTGGGTAAAACCTATCCAAGTTCAAAATGAGATTAATCAAAGTGTAGGTATAATTGGTGCAGGGCCAGCTGGATTAGCATGTGGTGAGGAGTTAAGAAAAAAAGGATATCAAGTTACAATTTATGATCGTTATGATCGTTCTGGTGGTTTGTTAATTTACGGAATCCCAAACTTTAAATTAGAAAAGCATGTTGTTGAAAGAAGAATAAAACTTTTAAAAGAAGGTGGAATAAAATTTATTAATAATTTTGAAGTAGGAAAAGATGCTTCTTTAAAAGAATTAAATGATAAGCATGATGCTATATTAATTGCTACTGGTGTTTATAAAGCTAGAGAAGTTAATTTACCAGGAAATGATTTAAGTAATATTTTCCCTGCTATGGAATTTCTCACTGCATCAAATAAAAAAGGATTGGGTGATAAAGTTGAATTATTTGATAATGGAACATTAAATGCAAAGGGAAAAAATGTTGTAGTCATTGGAGGAGGAGATACAGCAATGGATTGTGTTAGAACTTCAATAAGACAAGAAGCCAAGTCAGTTAAATGCTTGTACAGAAGGGATAAAGAAAATATGCCAGGATCTGCAAGAGAGGTTGCGAATGCAGAGGAAGAAGGGGTTGAATTTATATGGTTAAGTAATCCAAAAGAATTTAAAGGTACTAATAAAATTGAAAGCTTAATTGTTGACAAGATGGAATTAGGAGAACCTGATGATAGTGGGAGAAGAAGACCAGAGATAAAAGAAAATTCAGAATTTGAAATAAAAGCAGACTTAGTAATAAAGGCACTAGGTTTTGACCCTGAGGAATTACCAAAACTATTCCAGGAAGATAGATTGCAAGTTACAAAGTGGGGAACAATTAAAGCTGATTTTGATACTATGGAAACAAATATACCCGGTGTATTTGCAGCTGGTGATATCGTAAGAGGTGCATCATTAGTTGTTTGGGCTATAAAAGATGGCAGAGAAGCCGCATCATCAATAATTAATTATCTTCAATCAAAACAAAAACAAAAAGTTGCATGATTAATAATTATAAAAAAAATCTTAGATTATTAAAAGAAAACTCAGTTTATGACGAAGGAATGGAGCATGATGCTTGTGGAGTAGGATTAGTAGCATCAACTGAAGGTGTCAAATCACGAAAAGTTGTAGAATATGGAATTCAAGCTTTAAAGGCTGTATGGCACAGAGGAGCAATAGATGCTGATGGTAAAACTGGAGATGGAGCTGGAATACACATAGAAATTCCAAAAGATTTTTTTATAGAAAAAATTGAGATAACTGGACACAAATATGATGGTTCTGAACTATGTGTGGGAATGATTTTTCTTCCAAGAAATGATTACCAAGGACAAGAACAATGCAGAACAATTGTCGAAAGCGAATTAACAAAGAAAAACTTTAATATATATGGTTGGCGTCAAGTCCCAGTAAACCCATCAGTTCTAGGAGAAAAAGCTGAACAAACAAGACCTGAGATTGCACAAGTCTTATTTAGACATAATGATGAAAAAATTATTGGAAAAACTTTAGAGAGAGCACTTTATGAAACTAGAAGAAAAATTGAAAAGCAAGCTTTAAAAAATCAATTGAATGGTTTTTACATCTGTTCATTCAGCTCAAAATCAATCATTTACAAAGGCATGTTTTTGGCTGAAGCGCTATCAGATTTTTATACTGATTTAAAAGACGAGAGATTTATTTCTAGATTTGCTATTTTTCACCAACGATTTTCAACTAATACAGCACCAAGTTGGGATTTAGCTCAACCATTTAGATCAATTGCTCATAATGGAGAAATAAACACACTCAAAGGAAATATAAATTGGATGAAAGTTCATGAGCAGGAAATGCACAGTCCTTTGTTTGATGATATGGAAAATTTAAAACCAGTAATTCCATCTGGTAACTCAGACTCAGCTTCTTTAGACAATGTATTTGAGCTGTTAAATATCTCTGGTCAACCAGCGCCTCTTGCAAAACTTCTTTTAATTCCCGATGCTTGGTCAAAAAAAAGCAAAATACTCCCAAGAGATCATCTTCAACTTTTTAATTTTTTAAATAGTACAATGGAACCGTGGGATGGTCCGGCTGCAATTGCAGCAACAGACAATGAGTGGGTAATTGCTGCTACTGATAGAAATGGATTAAGACCAATGAGATACACAGTAACAAGAGATAGATTATTATTTGCTGGATCAGAAACAGGGATGGTGGATTTAAATGAAAAAAAAATAGTAACTAAAGGAAGACTTGGTCCTGGTGAAATTATTGGGGTAAGAATTGAGAAAGGCAAAGTATTTACAAATAGTGAAATTAAAAACTATTTAGCAAAAGAATATAAACATTTTAATAATCAAATAATCGATTTAGACAAAAAATTTCCAATAGAAAATGAAAAAAATATTTTTGTTAAAGATGAATTAAGAAATAGACAACATTGTTTTGGATATAGTTTAGAGGATTTAGAACTAATATTACATCCTATGGCAGAAGATGCAAAAGAAGCAACAGGATCAATGGGCGATGATACTCCTCTAGCTGTTCTGTCAGATAAATATAGACCTTTGTATCACTTCTTTAGACAAAATTTTAGTCAAGTAACCAATCCCCCAATTGATTCATTAAGAGAAAATAAAGTCATGAGTTTAAAAACTAGATTTGGTAATTTGGGAAATATCTTAGATTTTAATAATCTTACAGAAGAAAATATATATGTATTAGATAGTCCTGTTCTATCTAATTCTCAGTTTGATAAATTTATCAATTTTTTTGGAAAAAATTATAGAACTTTAGAATGTGTTTTTGACAAAAACGCTGATCTTGAAAGTTCTTTAGAGGAAATAAAAAACCAAGCAGAACAAGCTGCTAGAGAGGGCATTACCCAGTTAATTCTAACAGATAAAAATATAAGTTTAGAAAAGTTACCAATGCCAATGCTTTTATGTATTGGCGCTGTAAATACACATCTAATCAAATTGGGTTTAAGAGGTTATGTCTCAATAAATGTTCAGACTGGAGATGCTTTAGATACACATTCATTTGCAACATTAATAGGCGTTGGTGCTACCACAGTTAATCCTTATCTTGCATTTGATAGTTTGTACGAAAGATATACTAAAAAATTATTCGGAAATTTAAACTTTGATGAATGTGTTTCAAGATTCATCAAGTCTGTAAATTTAGGATTATTAAAAATCATGTCAAAAATGGGTATATCAGTTCTTAGTTCTTATAGAGGAGGATGTAACTTTGAAACAGTTGGGTTAAGCAGAACAATAGTTAAAGATTTTTTCCCTGGAGTTCTATCAAAAATCTCAGGGATTGGACTTACAGGTATAGAGAAAAAGATCAGAGATATTCATAAGGAAGCATTTGAAAATGGTGCAAATATTCTTCCAATTGGAGGCATATATCGTTATAGAAAAAACGGCGAAACTCATCAATACCAAGGGAAGTTAATTCACTTACTTCAAACAGCGGTCACAGAAAATTCTTATGACATATATAAAAAGTATGTAAAAGGAATTTATAATCTTCAACCAATAAGTCTTAGAGATTTAGTTGATTTTAAGAAAAAGAATCCAATTAATATTGATGAAGTTGAAGATGTATCGAACATACTAAAAAGATTTGGAAGCGGAAGCATGTCTCACGGAGCTCTATCAAAAGAGGCGCATGAAACATTGGCTATTGGAATGAATAGAATAAAAGGTGCTTCGTGCAGTGGTGAAGGAGGAGAAGACGAAGAGAGATTTAAAATCAAAGACAATGGTGATAGCGCAAACTCAAGAGTTAAACAAATAGCATCAGCAAGATTTGGTGTAACAATAAACTATTTAAATAATTGTAATGAGATAGAGATAAAAATTGCACAAGGTGCAAAACCAGGCGAAGGTGGACAATTACCAGGTTTTAAAGTAACTAAAGAAATTGCAAGACTAAGACACTCAACGCCGGGTGTAACATTAATTTCGCCTCCACCTCATCACGATATTTACTCAATAGAAGATTTAGCTCAACTTATATACGATTTAAAACAAATTAATCCAAAAGCAAGAGTAGGAGTTAAACTAGTAGCTTCATCGGGAATTGGCACAATTGCAGCTGGAGTTGCAAAAGCTAAAGCTGATATAATTTTAATCTCAGGACATTCTGGAGGTACAGGCGCCACACCTCAAACAAGTGTAAAATATGTTGGTATTCCCTGGGAGATGGGCTTAACAGAAGCTAATCAAGTTTTAACTCTTAATAACTTAAGACATCAAGTTACATTACGTACTGATGGAGGCATTAAAACTGGTAGAGATGTTGTAATTGCTGCGATGATGGGAGCAGAAGAATTTGGAGTAGCGACAACTGCTTTGGTTGCTATGGGATGTATTATGGTTAGACAATGTCATTCTAATACATGTCCTGTTGGGGTATGTACTCAAGATCAAAAACTGAGAGAAAAATTCACAGGTACACCAGATAAGGTTGTAAATTTATTTACATTTATTGGTCAGGAAGTTAGAGAAATTTTAAGTGAAATAGGTTTTAAATCTTTGAATGATGTTATTGGTAGAACTGATTTACTTAGACAAGTTAGCAAAGGGTCATCCAATTTAGATGATCTTGATTTGAATCCTTTATTTGTTCAAGCCGATCCTGGAAAAAATAAAAGATATTGCGAAAGTCCATCAATAAATAAAGTACCTGATACATTAGACCAAAAAATATGGTCTGATATCGAGAAACTGATTGATGCAAATGAAAAAGTTGATCAAGAATTTGAAATTAAGAATACTGATAGAGCAGTAGGAACAAGAATTTCTTATCATTTATATAAAAAATTTGGAAATAATAAATTAAAAGAGAATACAATTTCTTTAAAGTTCAAAGGATCTGCTGGACAATCTTTTGGAGCTTTTGCAATCAAAGGTCTGAAACTTAACTTAAAAGGTGATGCAAATGACTATGTAGGTAAAGGTCTTTCAGGTGGAACAATATCAATTAAACTCCAAGACGAAAGCAATTTAATATCAAACGAAAATACGATTATTGGAAATACAGTTTTATACGGTGCGACGTCAGGTAAACTGTTTGCAGCCGGACAAGCTGGAGAAAGATTTGCAGTTAGAAATTCAGGCGCAACAGCTGTGATTGAGGGTTGTGACTCTAATGGATGTGAATACATGACTGGAGGAGATATTATTATTTTAGGTGATGTAGGTGATAATTTTGCTGCTGGGATGACAGGTGGAATGGCATTTGTATATGATCTTAATCAGAACTTTGATAAAAAAATAAATCCTGAAAGTGTTATTTGGCAAAAACCCGAAACTGAATTTTGGAAAAACTATCTTAAAAATTTAATTGAGGAACATGTAAAGGAAACAAACTCAATTTATGCAAAGAAAATATTAGATAATTTCGATATCGAATTAGGAAAATTTTATCAAGTTTGTCCTAAAGAAATGTTAGATAAACTTGAAAATCCAATTACTTTAAAATCAACTATCGGTTTTGCTAGCTAATTATTTAAATTTTTTCGAATTTTATCTAATTCAGAGTTAATTTTTTTTAAATTTTTTTTGCTTGATAAACTGTGGTCTCCATTTTTGATTGTGATCATCCTTTTTTTTTTACTTTCGAAAAGCCTTAGCACTTTTCTCGAAAAATTTACCGGGACCACCTCATCTTTTGTTCCATGAACCATTGTAACAGGGATATTTAAGTTTATTTTTTTATTTAATACTTTGTTTTTTCTGCCATCTTTAATTAATTGATAGGTAATAGGATATTCATAATTTCCATGTTTTAGCTGATAAATGCCTTTTTTTTGGATCTCTGATTTGATTTTCTTTGAAAATTTTTTCCACATCAAAAGCTCTAAAAATTCAGGTGCAGAGCCGATACCAAGAAAACCTAAAATTTGTTTATGAAAATATTTGAATTGATTTAATGATAACCATGAACCCATACTTGATCCAACTAAAATAAAGTTTTTTTTTCTAATAATTTTTTTTATTGAATATTTTACTTCATGGCTCCACTTTGAAATATTACCCTTAGTGAAATCACCGGAAGATTTTCCATGACCTGAATATTCTAATCCTAAAAATCCTAAGTTTCTTTTTTTACAATATTTGATGAAATTTTTTGGTTTTTCACCTTCGAGATCTGACATAAATCCATGAAGAAACACCAGATAGATTTTAGAATTCTTATTGTAATTTATATATCTGAGCTTTTTTAACTTTGAAAATTTTAAATATTTAAAATTAGCCATAATTTAAAACATTTATGTGATAATATACATTTCTATTAAATGCCATCAAAATTAAAAGTTTTACAAGTTATTCCAAAGTTAGGCTACGGTGGAGCCGAAACAGGCTGTTATGATTTAGCACACTATTTATATGAAAATAATTGTGATTCATTTTTAATTACTAGTGGTGGAGAATTATTAAAGTATGTTAATAAAAAAAAAGTAAATTTAATTAGACTTCCGGTTCACTCTAAAAATCCTATTTTAATATTAATTAATTTTTTTATTATTAGTTTCATAATTTTATTTTACAAAATCAATATAGTTCATGCCAGAAGTAGAGCTCCAGCATGGTCATGCTATCTTGCAACTAAAGTTACTAAAGCTAAATTTTTTACAACATTTCATGGGACATACAACTTTAGAAATAATTTAAAAAAATTTTATAATTCTGTAATGGTCAGATCAGATGTTATAATTGCAGGATCTAACTTTATTTTTTCTCATATAAAAAAAAATTATTCTAATTTATTAACAGAAAAAAAAAAATTATTGGTTATTTTTAGAGGAATCAATGTAGATTATTTTAAGCCTGAGACTATAAACACTGAGAAAGAAACAAAATTTCTTGAAAAATTTAAATTAGACAAAAGTAAAAAAATTATATTATTGCCAGGCAGGTTAACTAATTGGAAAGGGCAAGAGATGTTTATAGAGTCATTAAACCTTCTTAAAACAAAAGAACCTAACAAAAAATTTATTGGTATTATATTAGGTAGTGATCAAGGAAGATCTTTGTTCAAAAAAAAATTAGTAGCTTTAGTTGAAAAATATAGACTCAATTCTGATGTGATTTTTATTGATAACCTTCATGAAATGCCTCTTGCTTATAAAATTTCGGATATTGTTGTATCAAGCTCAATTGAACCAGAGGCTTTCGGAAGAGTTTCTGTAGAAGCGCAATCAATGCAAAAATTAATTGTTGCAAGCGATATTGGTGGATCAAATGAAACAATAATTAATGATAAAACTGGTTTTCTATTTAAAGCAGGTGATCCAAATTCTCTTTATCAAAAATTAGCATCTATTTTTGATTTAAGTGATGACACAATTAAATATATGGGAATAGAAGGGAGAAAAAATATAATTCAAAAATTTAATGTTGAAAAAATGTGTTTTTCTACTTATTCAGAGTACAAAAAAATAATTAATTAAATGCCTAATATTACATTACCTGACGGAAAAAAAATAAATTTTAGTGAGAGTATTACAGGTTTTCAACTTGCCGAAAAAATAAGTAAATCATTATCAAAAGAGGCATTAATTATTAGTGTTGATGGAAAATTAAAGGATTTAGATTTTAAAATTGAAAATGATTCTGAGGTAAAAATTTTTACATCTAAAGATAAAGAAGGCCTTGAAACTATTAGACATGATACGGCACATATCTTAGCTATGGCAGTACAAGAACTTTTCCCAGGAACACAAGTTACAATTGGTCCTGTAATTGAAAATGGTTTTTATTATGATTTCTCTAGAAAAGAACCATTTACCCAAGAGGATTTAGAAAAAATCGAAATAAAGATGAAAGAAATTGTTGATAGAAATGAAAAAACTTACAGAGAAGTTTGGAAGAGAAATGATGCCATTGAACACTTCAAACAAAATGGAGAACATTATAAAGCAGAAATAATAAATTCAATTCCAGAGGGTGAAGAGGTATCAATTTATTTCCATGGGAAATGGCATGATTTATGTAGGGGCCCCCATTTAAGCTCAACAGGAAAAATAGGTAAATATTTTAAATTAACAAAGGTCTCAGGTGCTTATTGGAGAGGCGACTCGAATAACGAAATGCTTCAAAGGATTTATGGTACTAGCTGGTCTACACAGAAAGATCTTGATAATTATTTAAATCAAATAGAAGAAGCTGAAAAGAGAGATCATAGGAAATTGGGTAAAGAAATGGATTTATTTCATTTTAGAGAAGAGAGCCCGGGATCAGTATTTTGGCACGAAAAGGGATGGAATTTATTTCAAAAACTAGTTTCGTATATGCGAATGAAACAAGATCATGCAGGATATAAAGAAATAAACACACCTGAAATTTTAGACAGAACTTTATGGGAAAAATCAGGTCATTGGGAAAAATTTGGAGCAAATATGTTTACTTCTACTACTCCAGATGAAAAGGTTTTTGCAATTAAACCTATGAATTGTCCTGGATGTGTTCAAGTATTTAATCAAGGATTGAAAAGCTATAGAGATTTACCTCTTAAAATGTCTGAATTTGGAAAAGTTCATAGGTACGAGCCATCAGGTGCTTTACATGGATTGCTTAGAGTTAGAGCCTTTACCCAAGATGATGCACATATATTTTGTACTGAAGAACAAATAACTGCAGAATGCCTATCAGTAACTAATCTAATATTGGAAATTTATAAAGATTTAGGATTTGAGAACGTAATTTTAAAATATTCAGATAGACCTGATTTAAGAGTTGGTGATGATAGTGTTTGGGATAAAGCCGAAGCAGCTTTGTTAGAGGCAATAAAAGCAACAAAACTAGAATATACAATTAATAAAGGTGAAGGAGCTTTTTATGGTCCAAAAATCGAATTTGTTTTAAGAGATGCAATAGGTAGAGATTGGCAGTGCGGAACTTTACAAGTAGATTTGAATTTACCTGGAAGATTAGGAGCAACTTACGTTGAAAAAGATGGATCAAAAAAAATACCTGTAATGTTACATAGAGCTTTATTTGGTTCATTGGAAAGATTTATTGGAATATTAATTGAAAACTATGCTGGCAAATTACCATTCTGGTTAACGCCATTACAGACTGTTGTAATACCAATTTCAAGTGACTTTGATGATTATGCAAAAAAAGTTAATCAGGAATTAAAAAATATTGGCATTACAAGTGAAGTTGATCTTAAAAATCATAATTTAAATTACAAAATTAGAGAGCATTCCTTATCAAAAGTTCCTTTACTTCTTATTTGTGGAAAAAAAGAAGTTGACTCTAATACAGTAACTATTAGAAAGTTGGATTCTAACAAACAACAAAATATGGATTTAAACGAGTTTCTCGAAAAACATTCTGCTTTAAATAAAGCTCCTTCTATCTAAGTGCCAGATTTCAAACAAAACTATTTTCAAAAAAGAACAAAACCTAAAGGACCAAGATCAAATAATAGAATTACTTCGCCTGAAGTACAAGTAATAGGCAGTGATGGAG
>Ga0181570_10000898_pt1 | contig 26811 bp, 23 predicted proteins | sample 101ome_18_FD_148667 | JGI IMG/M metagenome (GOLD analysis project Ga0181570, IMG submission 148667) | Coastal salt marsh microbial communities from the Groves Creek Marsh, Skidaway Island, Georgia - 101406AT metaG (spades assembly) | ecosystem: Environmental > Aquatic > Marine > Intertidal zone...
TTAATAATTATCTTAGTAGAAAATTTCAATTCTTTTTTTTTTAATTAAATAAACAAATATTCTGTTCTCTAATTTAACTAATCCTCCTAAAGAAAAAAGTAAGTTAAAATATTAATAACCCTACTTTAGAGTGTGGTAATTTCTGACTACATAAAAATCATCAGACCAGCAAACGCTTTCATGGTTTTTGCCATGGTAATGGCTGGAATTTGGTTTTCAGATCCACAATTTATCTGGTGGAAATATTTACTCGCAGCTGTAGTTCCAATTTCTTATACCGGAATTGCAATGATTCATAATGATATAATTGATTTAGACATAGACATAATTAATGCTCCAGACAGACCTATCCCCTCAGGAAGAATTACAACAGCTCAAGCAAAAATTTATTCATGGGTTTTATTTTTAATCGGCACTTTATCAGGTATTTGGTTAGGAATAGAGGCAGTTGTAATTATGGCAATAACATTGGTATTATCTTTACTATATAATTCATATCTCAAAAAAACAGGCTTCTTAGGAAACCTCACAGTTGGTTTCACCGCAACTTCAGCATTTCTATATGGTGATGTAGTTTCATCAGGATGGGATAATTTCTCTCCAATATCAGATTGGACCCCATCTATTTATTTATTTCTAGTTTCAGCTCTTCTAAACACTTCAAGAGAAATCTCCAAAGGAATAATGGATATTGAAGGAGATAAAACATATGGTGTAAGAACAATAGCTGTTGTTCACGGAAAAAAAGTGGCCTCATATTTTGTTGTTCTTTTTGTTACCTTGGCTCTTTTATTATGCATAATACCTATGATTAACCAAACATTTGGATTAATTTTCATCATAGCGGTAATTGCATTCATTATTCTCATCATACAAACTGGTATTCCTCTTATCAAAAATCCAAACTATGAAACTGCAAAAAATTTCAAAAATTACTTACTCCCCAACATGTTTATTGCCTTAGTATTGGCCATCATTGATGTCTTATTTTAAAAAAACCACATCATATTCTTATTTTCACATGTTCTCATCGGTTAATTTACATCTAACTAAATTTATCGAATATAATGGAACAATTAGATGATTTATTTTCTACTTTTAATAATACAATGTCAGTTCATCTTAGAGAAAATTTAGTTCCAATGGCAAAACATGGATCTCCAGGAAATTGGAAGTTAGAAGAAATTAATACTACAACTTTAACAAAAGATACAATTTTAGATCTAGCAGATGACATCCTATCTCAACTCTCAGAACAAGATAATGCATTCCTTGAAGAAGATAATGAAGATGTTCAAGTGATTCAATTAAATAATTTCAGAATTGTAATTACCTATCCTCCGTTTTCAGATGCACATGAAATTACTATTGTCAAACCTACTACTCAAAGACAAATATCAAATTATCAACTTCCACAAATTTTAATCAACCGTCTTGAAGAAAGAGCTGAAGGTATCTTAATTGCCGGTGCCCCCGGACATGGAAAATCAACATTTGCTGCAGCACTTACTACTTTTTTTGCAGACAAAAATAAAATAATCAAAACAATAGAAAAACCAAGAGACCTCCAACTTGATGATCGAATTACACAATTTACAATGTTGCAAGATGATATCGAAAAAGTCGGAGATGTATTATTACTGATGAGACCGGATTACGTTATTTTTGATGAAATCCGAAAAAATGATGATTTCGCAGTATACACAGATATGCGTCTAGCTGGTGTAGGTATGATTGGTGTAATTCATGCAACACAACCAATAGACTCAATTCAAAGATTTGTAAACCGAATTGAATTAGGTTTAATTCCAAGTGTCATAGATACGGTGGTCTTCATTAAAAATGGAGAGGTTGAAGATGTTTTATCATTAAAAATGATGGTTAAAACCCCAACAGGTTTCAGAGACGAGTCATTAGCAAGACCCGTAATTGTAGTTAAAGATTTCTTAGATGGAGCTCCTCTTTTCGAGATTTTCTCTTTTGGAGAACAAGTCGTTATAATTCCGTTAAACAAAAATAAAAAAAACAAAAGAAAACATAAGCCTATAAAATCAAGTAAACCCAATTATTCATTAGGAAAAATTCTGAAAGATCTTTCATACTCCATTGATGATTTTGATATCAACGATGCACACATTGAAACATCAAATAACAATACAATCAATGTTTATATGCCTGAATGGGCCATAAAACACCTTTATGAAAAAAGAAGAACAGTAATACGTCAAATCGAAAAAAATACAGGTAAATTCTTGAATTTTTTAGCAGTCGATAAAGATCTTGAATATAATGGAAAAAACGTCGAGATCATTGAAAATAAAAAATTCATCATAATTCGATTAGGTTCAGAATTCATGAACCAAGAAGTACAATTAATGATCGGCCCACAAGTTATCATGAGTGCAACAACTGACAAAAAAGGAGATGTTAAACTTTCCCGAAACAAAATCACCACAAAGAGATTGGAACAATTCTTAGACTCAGCAGACACCCCTCTAACTGTAAAATCAATATAATCATAATTTTTTAACACCATTCAACCCAGAATAGTAAATGTCTATATCTTCATAATTCTCAACATGAAATATGCCTATTTCCTCAACTCCTTCAATTTTTAATACCTCTTTTTCCAAACTTGTAATTACCGAATTTTGGTCTATTATTAAATCAATGACATTCATTTTTTCATCAGTATAGATTAATTCTCCATTCTCATTTTTCCTCAACTCAAATCTAATAATATCTTTATTAAAATTCAAAGTCTTAACTATCTCATCTTGATATTCTGGTATTATTAAAATTGGCAACTCAACAGATAAAACATCAGATATTTTGTCTTCAGTTATTAAAATAACAATTTTTCTTGCGTGTGCCCAAGTTTTTCTCTCTTTGTATATTGCACCTCCACGCCCTTTTATAATTAAATTTCCTCTAATTATTTGATCTGCCCCATCAATGCATACATATTTTCCTTTCTCAATAGTATCAAGTTCAATCTCATTGTGTCCAAATTTTTTAATTTCAGCACTTATTTTATTAGAAGAAGCAGTAAACTTTTTTTTATTTTTCGAATATCTAATGAACGCTTCAACAGTCGTTCCTGCTCCAAGTAGAATTAAATCTTCTTCAGCTAAAATATCATGAGCCTTCAAAACTAACTCTTTCTTCAATTCATTTATGAACATTTAATCTACTTATAATTTAATTAACTCACACATTTTTAAAATTAGAGAACAAATCTATCTCAAATTCATTCAATTAATTTTGTATAACATTACTTATCTCATGTTTACAGCAAAAATTTAAAAAAGAAAACAATCTAAAATAGCTATAATGGCAAAAAAGAAAAGAGAATTGAAAACATTTGGAATGGACTTTTTCACTAAAGGTTTCTTTGCAACCCTTTTTGCAATGATGGGGTTTGCAATAATAGGTGCAGGAATAAGAGGACAAGAAGCGACCGCCCCCATTGTAATTACAATTGGAATGCTTATGAATGTAATTGGTGTGGCCCCATTTGTTATGCCCTTTCTATATGATTACCTTGTTCCATCAGAACCATCATCTACTCAATAAGTTCATCTAAATTCATTAAATATTTCTTCTTTGGATACTTTAAAACTATTAATACCTAACTTTTCATCAACAGGGATCTTATTTGAAACAACAACATCTGTTTTGTCTAAAGTAGGATAACTTCCTTGGTAAAAAATTCCAATAGGTATTTTGCTACCCCATTCCAAACCTTTCTCAAAAGCCAATGAGATATTTGATGTATCATGCCCCCCCTCTTCTAATTTATACACTCTTTCTCTAAACCAATCATAGGTATTTAATTTGTTAAATGTGACACATGGACTTAATACATCGATAAAGGCAAAACCGTCATGTTGCAATGCTTTTTCAATAATCATTAATAGATGTTTACTATCCCCAGTAAATGCTCTAGCAACAAAAGTAGCTCCTGCAGCTAAGCTCAAATTAATAGGGTTGACTGGCCTTTCATCTACGCCTTCTGGTGTTGTTAATGTTACATGTCCTGTTTGTGATGATGGAGAAGATTGACCCAAGGTTAATCCATATATTTGGTTATTCATAACCATGTAAGTCATATTCAAATTTCTTCTGGAAGCATGAACGAAATGACCCACACCTATCCCATAACCGTCCCCATCTCCTCCCACTACAACCATTCTTAATTTAGGATTAACCATATTAACTCCCATGGCCGCAGGAAGTGCTCTTCCATGAACCATATGTATACCATAGGCTGTAGTCCAATGAGGGAATGAACTTGAACACCCAATTCCAGAAACAATTACTGTTTCATGTGGTTTCTCTCCTAAATTACCCAATGCCTTTGTCGTCGCAGATAATAATCCATAATCACCACAACCAGGGCACCAATTCGGTTTATTATTTGCCTTAAATAATCTCCCACTCATAAATAATCTCCCTCCATACCTATTACCTTCAAAATCTCTGGAATTAAACTACTTGATGTAGGTGTTTCACCGCTTAGAGGATGTATTCTATAATCAATCTCCCAATTACATTCTAATTTCAATAAATTTTCAAATTGTCCGGTATAATTTACTTCGATCATAATTGATTTTTGAACTTTTTCTAACACTGGAATTATTTTATCTACTGATAATGGATATATATCTGCAAATGAAACGACATTAAATTTTTCACCACTTTCATTTAATCTGTCAGCTGCTTCTCTTACCGCCCCCTCAATACTTCCCCAACAAATTAAGGTAAATTCATTGAAATCACCATATATGTCTGGCCCATTTAACTCCTTTTTAATTAATTCAAATTTACGATATCTCCTCTTAATCATTTTATCCCTTACTTCCCATGACTCTGGCAATCCACATCTATTTCCAGAAAGAGAATGTGACTCTTCATCATGTTCAGCTCCTACTAAGATATATTGAGCATCTTTAGTTCCAGGGAATGCTCTTGGGGCAATACCATCTTCAGTATCCTTATATCTTGCAAACGTAGGATATTCATCAGTTGGTTCTTTCCAAATTTTCCCTCTTTCAACTTTTACACTCAAATCAAAAGGTTCCAAATTTTCCGTCCTTTCACTCAATGAAAAATCTGATAAAATAATGACTGGAATTTGATATATATCTGCAAGATTAAATGCTCTTACAGTTATATCAAAAGCTTCACGTATATTTCTTGGAGCAAGTATTATTCTTGGAGCCTCACCATGAGATAAATGTATCATAGAATTAAGATCTGCTTGTTCCATTTTAGTAGGAATGCCCGTGGAAGGTCCACCTCTCATTGAATTTACAACTACAATTGGGGTCTCTGTCATACTTGCATAACCAAATGACTCGGCCATTAACGATATACCCGGCCCAGAACTTGCAGTCATAGCCCTTGCTCCGGCATAACTGGCTCCTATAACCATATTTATTGCTGCTAATTCATCCTCTGCTTGTCTTACCACTACACCATATTTATCCGCTCTTTTTGATAAATATGTTAAAATTGATGATGCAGGAGTTATTGGATATTGGGCTAAAAATTTCAAACCACTACATGCCGCACCTAAGGCTATCATTTCATTTCCACTAGCTACAAACCTTTCACTCTTCTTTACATTCTCTAAATTAAATAAACTCCCATTCTTTCCAACCACATCATATCCTTGTAAAAGTGCGGCTTTATTCATTGCCAATATATTTTCTCGATTTCCGAACCTCTTCTCTAAAACTTTCTCATAACTTTCTAAATCCAAATTTAATATGGCTAACACAGCACCAACTGCCACAGTATTTGCTAGTACTGATGTTTGTAAATCAACACTTCTAGCAATTTCACTCATCGCTAATGGAATTATTCTGAAATTATTATATTCTTCTAATTTATCTTCCTTTATTTTAGTAGAGTTATATAATATTATACCATCATCTTTCAAATCTCTACAATGAACCTCAAGAGTTTGCTCATTTAAAGCCACTATCAAATTTAACTTACGGTCATGGCTATGCATCATACTTGATGAAATTTCAACGTGTTGCCAAACATGCCCCCCTCTTATAGTACTTTGTGTACCGGGAAAACCTTGCACATAATATCCCAAAGAATTAAAATATTTTTGAAGTAATATTCCAGTTGATTGTAAACCATCCCCAGCAAATCCTCCCCAACGCATACTAAATCTGTCAATTTTTTGATTTACCATATCAAGCTTCAACTCTTCTAAATCACAAGTTTACTCATGCGTTTATAACAATTCAGTCTTCATATTTTATAATTGAAAATTTTATACAGAACTTAATACAAAAAATTAGATAAAAAACGAGCTTGGAGGGATTTGAACCCTCGACCTCTGGCTTAGAAGGCCAGCGCTCTTCCAGCTGAGCTACAAGCTCTCGTCAATCATATCTACTTCTAACAAAGTAAATACAAAGTTTTTGGTGTCAAAACAAAATATTCACCAGTCTTATTTGCCCCCTCTTCAATTATGAAAAGTGGCGAGAGGGGGATTTGAACCCCCGCGTGCGATGGCACACATGCTTTCAAGGCATGCCTCTTGGGCCAGACTTGAGTATCTCGCCAAGTCTTGACATATTTCAAATAACTAAGGTATTATTATGTTTGTCTTTATATTCACAACGTTCTAAATACTTTATTCTATAATTTCTCCTAAAAAGTATGTCCCTTTTGCTTCAACAATTCTTGCCTTGATGAATTTTCCTAAATCTCTCTCATCCCCTTTAACAATTATTGGTTTATATGCAAAATTTCTTGCTTGTATTCCACCTTTTGCACCCATCTCGGCCAAATAAATTTCTCCTTCCCAACCAATCCATTTTTGATTATCCTCCATCTGCAACTCCTTACATATTTTTGTTAACCTACCAGATCTCTTTTTCCTTACACTAAACGGTAGTTGCTCCATTTCAGCAGCTACTGTTCCAGTTCTTTCCCAATATCTTGAGATATTTGTAATACTAGGTCTGGTTTTCAATATTGTTTGAATGGTCTGCTCAAATTCATCTTCTGTTTCTGTAGGATAACCACATATAATATCAGTTGCCAATGTCATTTCTGGGAATTCTTTTCTAAATTTGTCAACAATCAATTCATACTCTTCCACAGTATACCCTCTTCTCATATTTTCTAAAATTCTGTTATTTCCAACTTGAACAGGTAAATGTAGAAATTTATATATTTTTTCAGATTTGAACGACTCTATAACTTCATCTACAATTTTAATTAAATTATTAGGATTCCCCATCCCAACCCTAACTATAAATTTTCTATTAATCTTATCAATCTCATTTAACAAATTCGATAAATCATCATCAATATCAAATCCCCAACATGCAGTATCTTGACTTGTTAACCAAACTTCAGGTGTTGGTGTTTTTCTAATTGCACTGATTATACTTTCTTTTTGATAGGATCTTAAATGTCCTCTGGCTTTTTTAGTAGCACAGAAAGTACAGTAATTTAAACACCCCTCATTTATTTGTATAATATTTAATTTTTCATTCCACTGTGTAGAATCAAGAAGTGGTTTTTCAATCCAATCTAATTTATTATCTTTAATCCCTCTTTTTTCCGACATACTTTCTAAAGGAATTAGTCTTGACAAAGGGTCCTCCGCCCCCAAAACTCCTAATATTTTATCAGATGCATTAACTCCTAAAATTATGAAATTTGGATATTTTTCTTTTATCATCTCTGGTTCTGCTTGTGAAAGACATCCTGCCACAACCACCTTTTTCTTTGTTTTTTGTAAATCATCCAGAACAAAAGTTATTTTATTTTCAGTTGGTGTTTTAACCGTACAAGTATTAATAATTACAACATCTGATTTATTATAATTCTCTCTATCACCGATTTGATACCCACCCACAATCAATTGTTGTTCTATCAATTGACTATCTTTTTGATTATGAGTGCAACCCCACGTTAATACAGATGCGGTTTGAGATGACATAAACTAATACTATTATCCATATACTAATTTAAATGGTAAATGATTGTTTCTAATATCTAAACGTAATATTTGAATTGTTTATTAGAATATATAATGATATCATCCTTATAATTTATTAAGATTAATTATTAGTAGATTTTAGTGGTAGACCTCACAAAATACCCAAACCCATTAAGAATATTCAGCCAAACAAGAGATGAATGGTTTTCAGAAATAATTACTAAATTTAAAATCCCAATGCATATTTTTACAGCAGTCCGAGATACCCAATTAGGTCAACTCATGTTTGCAATTGAAACTATGAGAATGAATAGATTAAGATCTGGAGAAGAACCCGGACCAGGTATATTAGAGGGTGAAAACGCAACTATGTTTATTCCGATCTTAAAATTAGTTCAAGATTTCAGAAACCTCATAGATAATGAAGAAAATAAAATAAACTCAAAAACACTTCTTCCAAAACTAATGTCTGAAGAAGTCCTCTCCCCACTACTATCAAGAAAAAAACAAGGTCAAGAATGGTTCACCCCATTAACTCAAAAAAGACTTGATGAATTACTTATACTATGTACAGAAACACTCAACCAAGGACTCATCACACCACTAATGAAATCAATAAAAGCAAAAACCGAAGATGAGTTTAAAACAATCTTAAAAGAAAAAGATGAAATCTTCTCAAACTCACTATTTGAACTTTACATACCTGAAATTGTAAACCAAATCAAAGCGAATACTTTCAAAAACAAAGAAGAAAATCCAGAAACAAGAATTTTTGATTTAAATGGTGAAGAAAAGGAAATTACTTTTAATGAATTACATGGAAAATTAAATGTTTTATACGGCTTTATATTTGAATTAAATCGATTTCTTTCAAACCAAAAGAAATATACATTCACATTTGAGATGATTGAGCCTTTACTTTCTTTAGAAATGCTAATAATGTTCCCTCAACCAGATACGACAAAACTCCCTATTCTAAAAAAACATATGGAGTTATTATCTTCATCAGGAAAAATCTCAAAACAATTTTTGGATTTATTACTCATAAGTTATCAATCATACAGTAGAATAGAAACCTCTACATCAAAAATGGTTAGAAAAGTATTCCAGTCACTTGAAAAATCAATGAAAGAAAAATCAAGACTATTTTGGAACACGACTCCCACCAAAAAAGAAATGAATATTTTTGAAACTTATATTGCCGTTCTATGGACACATCTTCGTGCTTTACAATCTCAAGCACAATATAAAGAACAATATGCACAAACAAATCAAAATAGTCAAAACTACGCTATTACAATTAGATTAGAACATATATTTTGGATCGCAGGTAAGAATTATACACAATCAGAAAAATATAATTCGGCTCTACATTTTTGGTCTACTTATGCCTCCATTGCAAATAAACAAGCAAGAACAAATGAGGCAAGTTTAGGTTTGTTTCACGAACTATCCAATATCATTCAAAAAACATCAATTCTTAAAACAAAAAAACAACAAAAATTATATCAAGCAAATCATGCCGATCAATATTCAATAATTCAAAGAGTATTAAGTTACGGATTAGAAGCTCGCTCTCCAACAATTGTCGACGAACTTGAAACTTATCTTAAAACCTTAGAAAAATTATTGTCTAAAATTGATGCAAATGAAATGCATGAAACATTTAATGTAAAAGAAGAATTAAAAGTTATCAAAGACATACGCAATCATATCAAAGTAAACATCATGTTATCATAAAAAATGGGCAGAATGGGACTTGAACCCACGACCTCAGGATCTTCAGTCCTGCGCTCTCCCGGCTAAGCTACCTGCCCTTAATAAATAGTTGATAGAAATTCATCAACCATATTCTATCAAATCTCATTATACTTATAATTTATTCTTTTAACTCGACTTTCAATAAATAAATATTATCGCTTCTACCGAACCATAAATGAAATAAATTAAATGATGACACATTTCAGTAAATAGGTATGACAAATCTTGAAGAAAAATCACCAATAATTATTAAAAAATTATTGAGTAATGATTTAGAAACACGAAAATCTGGTTTGAAACTTCTTCAAGAAGAAACTCAAAAAGAATGGATACCCGAATATCGTGAATATCTATGGAAAACAATCTCTCAAGAAAAATCAAAAGAATTTCAATTAAAATTAATTAAATTCGCATACAATAAAATGAAAGAAACTTCATTAAGAAAAATGATAAGATTAATAGAAAACAATGAAATACATCTTTCTAGCCAAAAATTCCTCTCAACTCTATATATCCAAAACGAAACAGATGACATAAGAGGAGCTCTACTAAAATCATTAAGTAGAGATGAAAATCACATACCTAAATTTGTAGTTAAAATTCTAAATAACTCTGATTGCTATTCTTTAAAAAATTATAAAGAAAATCATTTAATTATAGATCTTCTGTCATCAGAAATACCACTTTCGTCTAGAATTGAATTTTTAACAGCAATTATGAACTGGTATTTCAAAAAAGACAAAGCATTACTATTAAAAATAGATATTTTAAAAATCATCAAAGAAGACCAAGAATTGCACTTAAAATTTCTGAATGAATATTTGAATACAGCAACCCCAACAACCCTACAATTTACTAAACCCCATCACCAACCTCATTTTTCATTTATTTCACAAAAAGATCATAAAACCCCTAATAAATCAGACTCAGACACATCATGGATTAATCCAACCCCAGAATTAGTATTTTTGTATGACTCACTATCCTCAACATCACCGGCAGTTAGAATACAAACAATAGAATTAATTTCTAAAATCCCCATCCCATTCGATTTGGAACCTAATAATCATGATTTCAATATTTTTTCGATTTGGAATGTAATATCAATTAATAATTTGGATACTGAAATTTTTAATATTGAAGAAATTAACTCAGAGACAACATCTTTGCTCTTCAAAAATACAGAATTTGAAGAAACCCCTCCTGCAGCATTATTTACTGATATTAATCCTCACCAGTTATTTTTTAACATTTTAGCCTACCTCCCTCGATATCATTTAATTGATCAATTTGTCAAGGAGAGTAATTTTCAAATCATATCAAAACTTACTTCAATTCTTTCAAACAGAAAATTCTGGTTACATAAAAAACCATCAAACTTAGATTATTTAATTATCGGCCCAAAAAATATTTGGGAAATAATATTCAACAGATGTATTGAACTATATTCTATATCTGAATTAAAAAATGATATCACTAAATTAATATTTGCACTCTTAGATTTTATTGATCAACCTCCGAACCTTTCAAACTTCTGGCCTACATTATCCCAAAATTTGGATAAAATTTTCACTCCCTTAGATAAAATTCAATTAGATAATCCAACCTACACAATTAAATCTATAATAAACACAATTGAAAAATCCATGAATAAAATAAAAAAACATGTTACAATCAATGAAATTGATATAATTAATGAAAATATCACTTCATTAGTAAATCAAATTGATGATATTTTTAAAACAAACCAATTAATTCTAACAGTAGAAAACGAGATAAATAAATTTGAAAGTAAAATTTCTCAAACCAAAACAATAAACCGGTGGTTTGAATTTATAGAGAACCATTTAGTTACCTATTTTTCAAACACAAAAGATATCATCAAACAAATTCATAATAAGAGTTCAGATTATCTAAATCAATTGTCAGACTTAGTCGAAAAATTAAGAACACTATATACTGAATTGGCATCTAGTGGTTCAGAAGTTAATATAGACATCCCTTTATCAACCAACGCAAAAAAACATTTAGCTTCAATTAAAAAAGCAACTCAAAACAAATCAATACAAACATCTCCATATGAATTACTAATTAATAATAAATCAACAAATATCAAAAAATATCTTCTATCAGAATTTAAATATATAGTTTTGACCTTCAATAAGTTAGATAGCCCCATCACACAACAGTTTATTTTTGAAATCAATAAAGAAAATTCTTTATTTCAAAATTTAGAAACTCAAGATCCCTTAAAACTACGAATTAACTCCTCCTCAGGCTCGTTGGATATCTCTAATCTACCCTTTGATCATGAAAATCAACTTATGAAATATTTTGAACATACACTCTTAAAATTACCAGAAACATTTGAAAACATATTACAAAATAATATTATAAATTTAAGTGAAACAAATCAATTAGAACTTCTTAATAATTTTGACACATTAATATCCCTTTCTCTAATTGAACTCTCAAACGAAGCAATCAAAAACATATACGGAATTTTTACAAAAAGTAATTTCATAAGAATTAGAACAAAATCTCAATTATATCTTAATATTTTTTCTCAACCTAAATAATAATCCCCAGACGATTTTTGCTCTTTGTCTAATTTGCTATTAAGTTTGTTAACTCTAGGTCTTCCACTTAATTGATCTCTTCTAAAAGTTACTCCCTGTATTTTTAAAAATGAATTCATACCATCTTTTACAGATAGTGGTTCAGAAGCCTCTCCACTAACACCGGGATCACCAGTAAAATGAACAATTCTATCTGAGATGTAACTTTGTAACATTAAATCATGCTCTATTACAAATGCCGCAGCCCGTCTATGCATTATCATTCTTCGAATTGTTTTAGCAACCATTAATCTATCTTCTGCAGAAATAAACGCAGATGGCTCATCAATTAAATACAAATCTGCCTCTTTAGCCAAACATGTAGCGATCCCCACTCTTTGTAGTTCACCACCAGACAATGTAGATATTCTATGAGACATCAATTTCTCTAAACCTAATGGTCCAATTAGCTCAGTTTTATAAAAAGAGGAACTTACTACTTTATAATTTACATTTTGTAATACTTCTTGAACAGTTGACTCATTTTCAGTATCCAAATATTGTGGTTTATAGCTCAAAACTAATTCTAGCTTTTCGCCTTCCTCAGCAAATATGTTATCATTTTCTTCATCTTCTTCTTCAACAATTCGCTTCCTCTTTAATTCAATTTCCTCTTTTATAATTGATGGTTCAATCACCCCCGCTACTAACTTCACAAAGGTAGATTTACCTATACCATTTGGGCCAATTATTCCAACAATATCCCCTGGATATAATTGTCCAGGTCTTACTTTCATACTAAACGTGTCATATTCCTTCCCCATCTCTCCATATGTAATCAAAGGAAATCTTCTATCCACAACATAATCTGTCAATTCAGATCTGTTAAATTTTAATGGTTCAGATCTAAAACGCATGTTCTCAGAAGGTACGTACCCCTCTAGAAAATTATTTATCCCATCTCTAACTGACATAGGTTGAGTTACAACACCATATGCACTTGAAGTACCATAATACAATTGAACCAAATCACTCAAATAATCTAATATTGCTAAATCATGTTCTACAACTATTACGAACTTATCAACGGCCAACTCCCTAATTCTCTTCGCAATATTCATCCTTTCTGAAATATCAAGATATGATGTAGGTTCATCTATGAAATATGCATCAGCATCCTTTGCTAATGTCGCAGCTATCGCTACTCTCTGTAACTCCCCACCAGATAATACAGATATCTCTCTGTCCCAGACTTTCTCCAAAGAAAATTCTACTTTCAAATCCTCGGCCACACCTCTTTCATCAACACTATTTATTAGATCTGAAACAACACCCTTCGCAACCTTGGGGATTAAATCGACTGCTTGAGGTTTCGTAGCTACAACAATTCCATTTTCTTTTATAGATTTAAAATAATTTTGTAATGAAGACCCTCGATAATATTTTATTATTTCATCCCATTCGGGAACATCATCTAACTCACCCAAATTTGGTTTTATTTCTCCAGATAATACTTTTACAGATGTACTTTTACCTGTACCATTTTGTCCGACTAATCCTAACACTTGCCCTTTTCTTGGCAATGGTAATCGATGTAGTTTAAATGAATTTTTTCCATATCTATGGGTAACCTCTCCATCCAATTCCTTCGGCAAATTAATAATTTCAATAGCATTGAATGGACATTTTTTAACACATAAACCACTTCCTCTACAAAGATTTTCATTTATTCTTGCTATTTTTTTCTCATCAAGCTCAATACAGTTTAATCCCGTCAAATTCACAGGGCAGTATTTTATACACTCTAATCCACAACTTTTAGATTTACAATCCTCAGTAGATACAATAGCAAGTCTTGACATCTTGTTCAACTCATATATACCATCAAATTATTTAAGATACGTTTTATCAGCATCAACACTTTAAATTTCATTATCAAAAAGCTATCCAAATACCATTCATCCATAATTAATTTAATCAAAATCACTTAAATCTTTCATTTTCACAACTTCAGTCTTTTTATTATCACTTTTTTCAGATATAAATTCATCAAGCAATTCATAAGAATTCACATAATCACTTTCCTGATAAAAATCTTCTAATTTTAACTGATCTTTCTCTAAGGATTTTAGATTATAAAACCCAACACCTAACAACCTTATACCTCTTCTATCAGATAAATATGGCAATATTAATTCTTTCGCCTTATCATATAACACATCTTTATCATCTACATAATGTGCAATACTTACTGCTCTTGTAATTGTTTCAAAACCATTATATCGTATTCTCACACCAATAGTCTTGGTTTTAAATTTCTCATTCAGTAAAATGGTATAGCTCTCCTCAAATAATTTATCAAATATTTCTAAACTTCTATTTACATCACCCGGCGACCCATGAAATGTTTTCGAATTGCTTATTGATTTTCTTGGTCCTCTTGGTAAAATACTATTTGTTGATTTACCTTGTAATACTTCATAATAATATTTTCCAGATTTCCCTAATACTCTTACAATCTCTTCATATTTCATTACTCTCAATTGATCACAGGTCACATATCCCATTTGACTCAACCTTTCAGCTGTTTTTTTACCTATGCCCGGAATTTTTTTCAATGCTAATCCATCAAATAAACTATCTAAATTATCGGGTGCAAATACTGAGATACCATCTGGCTTCTTATAATCGGATCCCATTTTTGCTATTTTTAAAGTTGGGCCAATCCCTATTGAAACAGTTAATTGAGTCTTCTCCATTATATCTTCTTTAATTTTTATAGCTAAATTCTCGGCTTCCTCATAGTTTTTCGCTAAAGACGTTATATCTAAATATGCCTCATCTATACTCGCCTTTCTCATTGGCGTATTGAATTCTCTAAGAATTTTCATAATAGTGTTTGAATATTCTCTATACTCTGAGTAATTTGATCCTATTATAGTAGCATCTGGGCATTTCATTAACGCATCTCTCATGGGCTGACCTGAATGAATACCAAATTCTCTTGCAGGATAATTACAAGTTAGAACAACCCCTCTTTTATTTTCTCTCGCCCTTTCATGCCCAATTATCACCGGTTTCCCCTTTAATTCTGGTTGTTTTAATATTTCAACCTGAGCAAAAAAATAATCTATGTCTAAATGTAATAATATTTTATTATTACTTTTTTCCTCATTTTCGATTTCTATATTATAGTCCGTTGATGAAAAATTAGACATGATTTAACCCTCCATTTCCAATTGTAATCTATTTGATGATGTTCCACCAACTTTCATCATATTTACTAATATCCATTCAAAACTTCCAACATAATTATATTTTTTCCATAACCGACTTACTAAATACCAAAAACTCAAAACTACTACCATGTAGAAAACATTCACACCTCCATTCCATGGAAATGCCATCTCTCCAAATATTACCAAAAATATTCTTTTTAATATTGCTGCAAATAAAGACTCTAAACAATATAATGTCATAGTTAAAGGAGCAAAATACAATAATGGTTTTGCCCTCCTTTCTGAAATATTTCTCTCACTTAGCTCCAAGAAATAAAAAAATAAGAAAATCACAAAATTCATCATTGCTAAATTACCTAATTGAAATAATACTGATAGTTCTGGTTGTCCTATCATACTTACATAATTGAAATTTTCAAAAAAGCTCATAATTAGAAACGCAATGAAATAGATTAAATTTCTAATGACTCCAAAACGTAGCAATTCATGTTTTCTAACTACAAAATCATCTGAAAAAAATATTATAATCACATATATTGCTCCAGAAAAAACAAAAAACAATTGGGGCAACATGGAATGTCTCCCACCAAAAAAACTAGACATGATACCACTTGATACGGAATCTTCAACCATTCTCTCTAAAAGAAATGAGAAAATAATAAAAAGTAATTCACAAAATATCATCATTTTTATCAAAAACATTTTCTCAATCTTTTCTTTTCGAACAAAAATAGGGTGAACTATTCCAATAAAAACTAGCATACATAATGCAATCCCTGTAAATATGGTATGCTCAAAAAACCTAGAAATATCTAATCTCACAAATCCTCCTGTTGTAATACTTCCTGTTATTAGGGAGTAAACATATCCGTCTTTTGAATAACTAGTGTGGGATAAAATTGGTCCATAAATTGACCCCAAAATTACAAATGATATTGCATTGATGACCTTCTTCTTTAACACCCTTTTGTAATTCCCCTCTCCTCTTTCCATTTCTCTCAAATATGCTAGTGTTATTGTCATTCCAGCAATAAATACAAAAATGGTAAACCAAGTCGCCATTAACATGATGGGTGATATCACAATGATTAAACCAACAGTTAACCTCTCAAGAAGTTGAGAATAATATGCAGGGTCTGGATCGAATATGCCAAAAACAACTCCATGCACCACGACTATCATCAAAGCAGCAAATCCTTTAATTGCATCAATAACGATAATTCTATCAGACTTATTATTCAAATTATAAATCTATTAATTTAAAACAAATTTACTTTTTTGGTCTATTTTCAGTCTAAGATTGTGATTTTTTTAATTAACACTTTTTACTTCAATTCTTCTTGGCTTGCTGCTCTCAGATTTTTTCAATGTCACTGTCAAAACACCATTTCTCAATTCAACACTAGAATTCTTTGAGTCGATTGGCGACCTCAACGAGTAACGCCTTTTTACATTAGAATTTCTTCTAGCTCTGTATAGGTAATTTGGCAACACTTCGATATTATCATTTTCGTCATTTCTTTCGACTATTTTTTTCTCAGCAGAAATCAATACTTCGTCATTAGAAACCTCAACGACTATTTCCTCATTTGTGAAACCCGGTACATCTAATTGTATCACGTATTCATTTTCATTCTCAATTACATCCATATCTGAATATCTTAACACATGGTTATCGTTAAAAACGTCATCCATGAATGAACTCAACCTTCTCATATCTGCGAAGGGATCTAAATATCTAATTAAACTCATTTTTAATTACTCCCTGTGTGTTTTTTCACACATATGCTACTAACCCTCCACCAATATTTAAACTCTAGCTTAGTAGTATACTTTTAGTACTATACTAAAAATATAATACTTAACAAAATTCTATCATTGTTTTTTTTCATTATTCAAGTTTATCTTCAATTATTTTATTAACTAATTCATCAATAATCAATTAATATGCCCGATATTATTGAATGGCAAGATGAGACAGGATCACAAATCCTATGGAGACACCCAAAAGATAGACTATCTTGGGGAGATTACCTCACAGTTCGTCAAAACCAAGTTGCAGTATTCATGAAAGATGGAAAAGCATTTGATGTAATCACTCCAGGATCACATTTATTAAAAACAGATAACATACCATTGTTGACCACAGTATTGTCAAGAATTGTTGGCTATGAAAAAGATCCCTTTCATGCAGAATTAATTTTTATTGCAACCTCTGATTTCAGAGGAAAATTTGGAGGTAGGTCTCAAACACAAGAACTTGCTCCAATAACTTATTTTGGAGATTATATCTATAAGATTGTAGATTTTCAAAAATTTGCTTTTGAAATTGTCTCAAATAGAGGAAATTTCACTCAAGAAGCCTTTGAAGAATTTTTCAGAACATTCTTTCAACAACAATTAATCGCAAAATTATCTCAATTTAGTATTGTTAATTTGATGCAAGAATCAATTCAAACTGCAGCAAAAACTCAAGAAGCAGTCAATGAAGAATTGATTCAATTTGGAATCAAATTAAAGAAGGTAAATTTTGCAAGTGTTGATACAACACCTGAATATAGAGATCGTCTATTTTGGATGAGATCAGGAGTAGATGCATCAAAATTAGCTACATACTCTGGAATGAAAGATGTTGCTGCTAATCTTCCAACTGGTGGTGCCGGTGGTGGTGCATTAGGTATGACTGCATTTCTGATGCCAGAGATGATGCGTCAAGCAGAAAACGCTCAACCTGCAGCTCAATCAGCAGGCAAGACCGTTGAAGAAGTAGTAATGGTTGATTGTAATCAATGTGATGCAAAATTTTCTCCAGCTGCAAAATTTTGTTCATCTTGTGGTGATCCTACAGATGATGAACTCAAGGGAACAACTAAATTTTGTACAAATTGTGGTGCAAAACTAGATCCATCTGCCAAATTCTGTGTTATGTGTGGCACAAAGCTGTAAATTAAAAATACAAAATTATTTTCAAACCATTCAAATCTAATCTATACATGAGATAGATTTTTTATCTCTTTCCTCATTATGAAATTATGGTTGAAGAGACAGTCTGCGCATTTCCAGAATGCTTCGAAAATTTTGAAATAATGTGCGAGGTATGCAAAAGTGATTTTTGTTCAAAACATGCAAAACAAGGAAAATATAAAACCGTTGATAATAGAAAACAATATGGTATGGTTTGTTTGAACCATGAAAATATGGCAATTTCAGGTGCTATGACTCCAAATAAATCATTCAACAGGTTATTCATACAATTAGTAGGATTAGCAATTTTGATAGGTATAGGTTATTGGATTAATCAATCTTTGATGTAAAATATATATTTTAAGTCATTTTTTCTCTAAATTTATCTTCAAAGGTTAATTTGAAACCTCCCTTCAATGAAAATTTTACTTTATCTTTAAATGTTAATCGAATTATAAAACTAGACATAAACACTCCAAATAATATGAATATACCAAAACGACGTTCTACATTCTCTCTTAAAGATACAGTTTCAGATACATATACTTGTGACTCACCTAATACAGTATCGTAGTATAATAAAACTAGCCCTCCAATAATACTTGAAATTAAATAAAGGGCTATCATTGAATAAGAAAATATCATAAATAATTTTCTCGAGGGAATATCTGCTTGAACTGTTATTCCAGAAGCCGCATCAATCAATGCTTTCTTTGGTTCATCTATATTAGGTTCTAACCATTCAACTTCCCAAAAGGGTACATGTATTAATTGCGATTTAATTATTTTATAATCTTCAACTTTTTCCTCAACTGTCATTAATTCATCATTTAATTTTTTTCCATGTTTTTTCTTTAATTCTTTTAATGCATCATTTTTTGCCTTTTTGAAATCACTTTTTTCATTAATCAGTTTTCCTCCTTTGTTTTTTATCTCTCCTTCAGAAAAAAACTTTCTTCCAATAACTGCAATATTATGTTGTTTTAATTCTTCACTAAACTTATCTGAATCATACTTAACAACAGTAATTAAATCATCAAAAACACCTTCTTCTTTTTTTGTAATAAAATGAATATTTGTATATCCTTTACCATCATGACCCGAAAATTCTGCATCTCTCCCTACTCCCTTCCATCGTACATTTCCATGAATTTGAGTAATGTAGAATGGTAGATAAATTAAATTCATATTTTTAATTATTAATCCCGTTTCGATATTATCAGAAACACCTGGAATTTTCAGTAAATCTCCTACTAGAGTAGATCTAACATTTTGTTGCTCTATAAATAAATCCAAGCAATAATGTTCATCAGTTACCTTTTCTTCACCGAATTTGTTAGTTTCGTTACAGTAAATACAAACTGCTATTGTATCTCCATCTCTGTAATCTAGAGGAGCACTACAATTTTTACAAATAACTTTTTGTTCCATACTTATGACCCCCTAGATACTGTTCCAAATAACAGATTAGTCAATTTATAACCTGCAAATAAGGCAAAGAAAGTAAATAACATCATTGCCGTTACATTATCATTTTCTATTGGTTGAATAAATGTATAATTAATATTAACTATGAATAGTAATAATAACATTATAAACGATGCTACTCTCAATCTTGTAGTTATTGGTATCTCGGCATCGATTACATCACCAGAAACACCATCTACAAGAACTCTATATTTCTCAGCACCAAAAGTATACTCTGCAATAAATATTGGGTAATGTAAGAAAACCATATTTTTAACATTTACATGAGTTCTACAATCAAATAATTCAGTACATGCTTTTTCAGCTTTGAGCCTATATTCATCTTGAATTTTTGTTTCCAGCATTTCTTTTGCCTCATAACTTGTAATTTCACCACTCAAAAAAGAAATCTTATCCATATCATCCAATAATTCTTTTTGGTTGAATGGTTGCAAAGGTTTAGTTCTAATCATGGTTTCAATTCTTTTTTCAAGTTTATCTAAACCAAATATTCTTGCTCCAAGTCTACAAATTAATGCATCAACTTTTTCATCCTCAAAATTTCCTGTTCTTCGTTCATAATATGTAGTTGTTTTTTGACTTACAACATTTCCATCTTTATCTCTTTTAGTCTCAGTTCGGGTGTATCTCCCATACCCATTATAAAATGATTTTACCTCGGCTAAAAATACCCAATACGGAACTAAAGTTTTTCTAATTTTCAAACCACCATATGAATTAAACCCTCTAAATCGTGTTTTTCTTTTTATGAATTTATAGATCTTTTTTTCTGCCTCAGCTAAACTATATTTTGGTTGATAAAAATTATGATCCGCTATTTTTTCCTTTCCTATAGTATATACAGTCCCACAATAATTGCATGCTATTACAACATCCTCAGGATTTACTGGTGAAGTAGCTGAACAAGTAGGACAACTACTCTCCATTGCAGTGACTGACATATATACGAATTACAGTTAATTTATCCCTAAAAAAATATCTCTCTTAACACGTGTAACTAACACTAATTATCTTAATATTTTTCCTAAAAATTTCTTTAATCTATCTGTTTTGGGGTTTACCAAAATTAAATCAGGTTTCCCTTCCTCAATAATTTCTCCATCATCCATATAGATAATCCAATCACCAACTTCTTTGGCAAATCCAATTTCATGTGTCACCACTAACATAGTCATCCCCTCATTTGCCAATTTTTTCATTGATTGTAAAACCGACCCAATTAACTCGGGGTCCAACGCAGATGTTGGTTCATCAAATAACATCAATTTTGGACTCATAGCCAAAGCTCTTGCTATCGCAACTCTTTGTTTTTGTCCCCCCGATAATTGCCCAGGAAACACATCTACCTTATCCATCATGTCAACTTTCTCCAAAGTTTCTCTTGCAATCTCATATGCCTTTTCATTACTAAATAATCGCACCTTTTTCAATCCAAGCATTATATTTTCAATCACCGTCAAATGCATGAATAGTTCAAATGATTGAAATACCATACCAATATCTGACCTTACTTCATTTATGTCAACACCATCCTGATTAATTTGTCTCTCCCCTAAATAAATTTGCCCGTTAGAAGGCTCAATTAATTGATTTACACATCTAAGCACAGTTGATTTACCTGATCCCGATGCACCAATAATTACTACAACTTCTTTTTCTTTGACCTCAAAGGAAACATCTTTCACAGCAAGCACCCCTCCTTGATATGTTTTTTCTAAATTTTTTATGCTCAGTAAGGTATTGCCTTTTCTCTCAGTCAAAATTATTCCCCTCCAAGTCCTAAACCAGGTATTTTTGTTTTATTCTCAGCATACCTTAATAAATTCGTTAAACTAAAAGTAACAACAAAATAAAATAACGCTACAAATACCCATGTTTGAAAAACTCTGAAAGTTGCAGCAACAATTATTCTCCCCCCTCTTACTAATTCAAATAAACCAGTCAAACTAGCTAATGAGGAGTTTAATGTCAAATTCACAAACTCATTTCCTAAAGGAGGAATTACAATTCTAATTGCTTGAGGTAATATGACATATCTCATCGTATCAATATAACTCAAACCTATACTTCTCCCAGCCTCCATTTGACCCGAAGGAATTGCCAATATTCCACTTCTAATGATCTCAGCTTGATATGCTCCAGAGTTCACCCCCAAAGATAATATTGAACTCATCACTGCTCTTTCTATATTTCCACCAAAAGTTAGATCAACCCCAACCTCCACTAATCCAAAATGTATTAACAAAATTTGAACTAAAAGTGGTGTATTTCTAAAAAAGTCAGTATATGCAGTTCCAAAAATTTTCAAAAATGTCACACTAGAAGTTTTACAAATAGCAAATGATATCCCCAAAACAAATCCCAATATCATTGAAAAAAATATAATCTTCAGCATTCCAAAGAATCCTTCCAACAAAATTGGAAAGGCCATTTCTAAATATACAATTGGATCATCATAATTTTTCACACTTATTGAATTACTCTCCCCCTCTCCACCAGAGTTAGAATACAATAGTGTACTTCCATCACCAATTATATATCCTATATCAGTATTGAATATCATAACTTTATTCAATTTATTTATTCCCTGTGAAGTATTATAGACTTGAGTCGTAAATGAGTTCCCTCCATCTTTAGTCATTAAAATAGAACCATTCCCTCCTACTAGCCATACTCTATTCACAGATGAGGAGTCTATAGAATTAAAATCTATTAAACTTTCAGTATCCCATATTTCCCATACAAAACCTATAATTGGATTATCACCTATTGCAGATCTCAAAAATAAACCTTCATCCCCCACCACATATGCCCTTACTGCAGAATCAAAGACTACTCCATTTATATCTCTCTCTTCCACTTCTAAAGGAACATCTCTAAGTCCCCAAGAAGCTCCTCCATCTAACGATCCTAAGATAACCCCCCCATCACCTACTATCAAACCCATGGTTTGATTGAAAAAATCAATATCATTTAAAGAAGTCTCCAATCCCGAATTGATTTCCTCCCAAGTTTCTCCACTATCGGATGTTAAGTAAATTTCTCCTAAATTAGTAACTGCTACTACAATTATTGCATTTTGATTAATAGCTTCTATAATTTCAATAGAATTAATATCTCCATTTGCCCCATCAGGGGATATATCTTCCCAATTACTACTATCTAAATGTCTAAAAATGACTCCATTTTCACCTCCAACAAAACAAACTGTATCTAAACAATCAACATCATTCAAATTTTCATCAGTTCCAATATTTACTTCAGTTAAATTATAACCACTATTCCCTGAAAACATCACCTTTCCATCATCTCCCACAATCAATAACGTTTGATTATCTACTAAAGCCCCAGAATTTAAATTTAAATTCACATTATTTTCTCTTTTCTCCCAACCATAATTTTCCGTCTGAGCAACAACCCCTAAAGAAAAAGAACCCAATAACAAAACAAAACATAATAATATCATTCTTCCATAAAATCTACTCTTATTATCAAATATTCCCTCAGAATATTTAGAATGAAATACCACAATAATATTTTTTCAACCTTTAATAAAAATAAATCTACAATACTTTCTTTTGATGTATATATTTAATTATAAATCTTCTTTCATCCTCTTCATGATACTAAAATACACGTTCCATAGGAATAAATATTAATAATAACCAAACCATAATAAAATAGTCTATTCACCATTAAATGAATAGCTGGAGAATAAAAAATGAAACAATTAAAAATAGGAGTATCAATTTTTCTTTCCATTTTATTAATTACAAGTTTATCACCAGTTGCGGTGTCTGCTGATTATACATATGGTAACGACGAATTTCTCGATGCATTAAATGCTGCATTACATCAAATCGTCGAAGATGGAAGTTATGATACAATTTACAGTACATGGTTTTCAGGAAGCGTAGTTTTAACTGATGACTCTACAACAAATACATCAACAACATTTCCTGCACGAGCAGATATAACTGAAGGCGGAACCTTAGATACAATTCTTAGTAATGGAACAATATATTTCGGTTCAGACACTACATACCCACCATTTGAATCACTTGATGATAACGGAAATGTAGTCGGTTTTGATGCAGATATTGCCGCAGCAATTGCAGAAAAGTTCAGCGCAGCATATGATACCACAATCACAGCAGTAATGCAGACTAATGATTGGGACCCAATAATCCCTGATTTACAAAGTGGAAAATTCGATGCAATTTTAAGTGCAATGACAAAAACTGCAGAAAGAGATCAAGTAATTGATTTCACACGTGCATATTATACTTCGAGTCAAGGAATTCTTGCTAACGCAGACTCTCCTTCAATCACAGGTATAGCTGATTTGAATTCATCTGAAATTACTATCGCAGTACAATCAGGTACAACATCACAACTATATGCAGTGGATAACCTACAAGCAGCAACATTAAATGTATTTGACTCATTTGCTGACGCAGTCGCAGATCTTAAAGCAGGTGACTCTGATTTCTTATTAGGTGACTTAGCGGTTTTAGATTTCTACGCAGTTGAAAATGCAGCAGATGGATTTTCAGTCGTTGGAAACTTTGAAGAAGAAAATTTTGGAATTGGAGTTAGAGAAAATACTGGTGAGCCAGAATCTAACAGTATGTTACCAATCCCAACATTGGCTGTCTTCTTTGCTATGTTAGCACTACCAATCATGAGAAAATTAAGACAATAAATCAATTAAACTCAGAATAATCATAGATAATCACTAAATATAATTAAATCATGAAATATATATGAAAAATAAAAAATCAATTCTTTTTTTATGCACACATAATTCAGCAAGGTCACAAATAGCAGAAGGATTGGTTAACCATTTTTTCCAAGATACATGGATTGCATTTTCAGCAGGTACAGAAATAACCCAAGTTAATCCATATGCTCTTAATATTATGAAAAATCATAGTATTGATATCTCAAATCATTATTCAAAACATCTTAATGATTTTTTAAACAAAGATATTGATTATGTAGTCACAGTGTGCGACGATGCTAATGATAAATGCCCTAATTTCCCAAATGCAAAAAATAGAATGCATCTAAGTTTACCAGATCCTTCAGTTTATACAGGTGATGAAGAACTAGCCTCAATTAAATTCAAAGAAATTTATGATAAAATTCTCAATTGGTTAAATTTCAAACTACCAACAATGTAAAAATTATAAAACTTAAGTCTGTTCTTTAATTTTCCTCTGTTCTTTGGATATCGTATCTCTCAAAATTTCTTTTAAATTTTCTTCATCAGCTTTACCCTTTGATTTAATATAATCTATCAAATTCTTTTCCAACTCACTCTCTTCTCTCTTCTCTCCATTTTCTAACCACCATTCAAATGATTTAGTCAACCCCTCAATGTAAGATAGTTGATTTTTAAATCCTAAATCTTGCTCTATTTTTCTTGCATCTTGACAATTTCCCCCTTCAGGCATATATGGATATAATTGTAATTCCATAGTCCATCCCATTTCAGTTATCTCATCGACATCATAATATACAATATCAGCTTTTTTCTTCAACACCTTTTCTACAGATTTAACAAATTGATTTGCATTGATTATATTTCCCTTCGTCGCATTATATGCCTCCCCTAATATTTTCTTATCTTCACTCTCAGCAAGAAGAACCATTAAGTCTACTAAATCTTCAACATAAACCAGATCTTGAAAGCCATTTCCTTTATTTGGAATTAAAATAGCTCTATCATTATTTATTCTATCAAAAAAATATGCCTCTCTGTAAATATAATTATTTGGTCCATAAACAAAAGTAGGTCTAACAATAATCATGGGATATTTATTTTTATCAAATTCTTCATAAAGAATTTTTTCCGCATCTCTCTTCCCCTCCATATATGGATGAACTGCTCCTTCAATTGGTCCTATAGGAAAATCCTCAGAAAACGGCAAACTAAAAATTGGAGACTCTTCTCTATACATATCATAAACAGACCCCGAAGATACATGAATATGTTTGGAAGGTTTTTGGTTTAACACTTCAATTAATATTTTTACATGATCGGCAGTCACAGCACATATATCATAAATTATATCAAATTTATCATTTCCAATCGCTTTTTTCATTGCCTCTTTATCATTTCTATCAACAGAAATATGTCTTGCATTTTTTGGCAGATACTCTTCTTTCCCTACAGTCCCTCTATTTATAACAACAATCTCATCATTTTTTGTTGACAGTTTTTTAAGAAGTTCTTTTCCAATAAATTTACTTCCGCCTACCACTAATATTTTTTTCATGGTATATTTCACGTTCTCTCCTATTTTAGACATCGCATAAATTGGTCATGGAATATAAAATTTAATTTTTTAAAATATTAATTTCTTTCATCCCCACTTAAAGCACAATCATTTTAATCATTTCAAATTATTGAAGTTATGATTTACAAAATGAATAAAAGTGTGTTTAAATCATTAATACCAAACGAAAAAACCGATTTTTTCTTTGACTTATACAAAGAACATGGAGTAGAAGTAGTCGGCAGCTACAAGAATGTCGACAATGATATGGAATTTTATCTCATCACCGCATATAGGGATGAAGCCCATTACAAAGAGTTTGTATCTATGGCTGCAAACCATCCAAAATATAAAGAATTAACAGAAGAAATTAAAGATAAAAGAACATCCGTTGAAATGGTAACATTAGAAGACACAGAATAATTCATCGATTAAAATATTCGATTATTCTCTCTAAATATTCTATATTATGTGATTAACTTATATTTGAATTAAAATTAGATACTCTATACGATGGATTTTAAATCAATCAGAGA
>Ga0181570_10000900_pt1 | contig 26794 bp, 17 predicted proteins | sample 101ome_18_FD_148667 | JGI IMG/M metagenome (GOLD analysis project Ga0181570, IMG submission 148667) | Coastal salt marsh microbial communities from the Groves Creek Marsh, Skidaway Island, Georgia - 101406AT metaG (spades assembly) | ecosystem: Environmental > Aquatic > Marine > Intertidal zone...
AAGAGAGAGGAGGCGGAGACGCGACGGAACGGACGGGAGAAGGATCGGTTCGTGGTGCACGAACTGAGCGGGTACAAGATTGAAGGGGTGTCGGTGGGCGGACAGGAGACGTCCATCGTGTTGCCGCAGTTGAAGGTGGCGTTCGATAGCGGACGGTGCCCGCAACGGTGTGTGTACGCTGACGTCATGTGTCTGAGTCACACGCACATGGATCACGTGGGTGGGTGCGGGATGTACGTCGCGACGCGGAGCTTGTTGAGCTTGGAACCGCCGACGGTTTTGTTGCCGAGTGCGCGAAGAGAGGCGTTTGGAAGATTTATTGAATCGCTTCGAGCCTTGGATGACAGCGATTTGCCGCACGAAGCGATTGGAATCGATCCTGGGAGCAGGTACAAAATGAGCAAGCTGTTTGAGATTGCACCGTTCGCTACGGTGCACCCGGTACCGAGCCAAGGATACCTCGTGTACGGGACAAAGAATAAGCTCAAACAAGAGTACGCGGGGGCGAGCGGGCAAGAAATTAAGAGACTGCGGGAGAGCGGCGTGCAGGTGACGGATAAGATTGAAGTGCCAGAGGTGGCATTCACAGGCGATACGACGGGCGAGTGGATCGATAATCCGGCGAACGCCGACGCGCTTCGCGCAAAGTTGCTCATCATGGAGTGCACATTTGTCGACGATTCGGTGAGCCGAGAGGACGCGGTGCGCTTTGGTCACACCCATATCGACGACATCGTCGAGAGGGCGGAAAAGTTTGAGAATGAATCCATTCTTTTGATTCACTTCAGCGCGAGATATCGCGCGCAAGAGATTCGGGATGCGCTCGCGGCGAGATTACCCGAGTCTCTTTACAAAAAGTGCTCCCCCATGCTCGTCGGTTACGACTGATGAGCTCCTTTATTGTCTAGTTCTACGATGTAGTGTTATCCCATAGCTATACTGTAGGTATGTTCCTCAAAAGATCTACTTTTTTGGTGTTTTCGTCTTCTTACCCTTGGTCGCGCTCTTACCTGGTTCGCTTCGCTTTCCTTTGCTGGACGGCGTCTTGTTCACCTCGCCTTCCCGCGCACGGAAAAATCCATCCGACCAAGCCATCGCATCTCCTCCTTCGACGAGTTTTCCTACGGCAGTGTGAATCGTCTTTTTAGTTTTCGCATCGGTATCTGCACGAACGACCGCAGCGACAACCTTGGCACCGTGACCATCGATCCAAAGCTTCAAGTTGTCCTTGAGCGCCAAGCTCCAAAAGGCTGGAATGAACGCCGGGTGGCCAACTTCAAGCGCCATGCGTCTCAAGGTGCGCGTTGAGAAAAAATTGCTGTGAAGTGGTTCGAGCTTCTCACCCGTTTCCTCATCGACTTCTTCAGACGTTAAAGAATCAGCGACTGCCTGAGAGATGGCTTCGTAAAGTTCCTTCATGGCATCGTCGCCTACGGCATTCACAAAGACGTCATCAGAGCCACCAGAGGCAACTTCAAACAAGACATCCGAAGCGAGGTTGTGGCGAAGCATGCTGGAAGCATTGGAGCTGCACGTTGCAATGAGAGAGTTTCCTAAGCCTTGGCGGAATATCTCGTCTCGTCTCGTGTTTGTAGGCTTCTTTGCGATGCCAAAGTCAGGGCCATCCGCGGGAGCTTCCTCCATGTCGTCATCATCGTCGTCGTCATCATCATCCGAGGCCTTGTCTTCTTCCTCGCCAAATTCGTCATCCATGACTCCCATGTCATCGTCCTCGTCATCTTCGTCGTCAGAAATCTCCTTTCCGACAGCCTTCTTCGCTTGCTTTTCGGCTTCACCTCCTCGCTTCATGGCTTGAACCGAATCAGCAGCCTCTTTTCGCACCGTTTCAGGATCAGGCAAGCACTCCAGCAGATGCGGTGGGAAGTATCTCGTCGAGCGGGGGTGAAGAATATGCAATAACACTCTGCGCGCGTTCTTATGCATCGAGATTTCTTCGAGGCCTTCTTGCTTAAGTTCGTTGACGACACCCTTTGACAACAGTTGCGTGTCATCCACGCAGTCAAAAAGCGACGCGATGACGACGTGCGCGTAGTCATCCTGCGAGACACGCGCGATTTGTCCCTTGAGAGCCTTGATAACACCCTTGCGTTGCTTCGCTCCCGAGTGCGCCAACATCATGTTAACAGCCTGCGCACCTTCCTTGGTATGCATCATTCTCAAGAGCGCGGCGGCGGCGATGGAGCCCGCCGCCTCAGCCTTGGTGCTTGGACCACCCACACCGAGGTACTCGGCTAAAACACGATGAATGACCGTCGACGAGACCAAACCTTTTTCTAACACGGGAATCATCGTCATGTTGATGTGTCGGAGCGTCCCTTGGCGCTGAGCGACGGGCTTGAGGAGCAACGCTTCTCGAAGAGAATTCACGTCATCTGCCGCACCAAAATGCACAAACTCGGGACCAAAAAACTCGAAGGTCATCGCCTTTTTTTCCTTTGCCGGAGCTGCGTGATACAGCGCCTCGATAATTTGCGCACCGATTGGGTGACGCGCCAGTCTGGCAATTTGACCCTTCAACGTCTTGACCAGCGCTGGAACATCCTTCTTGTCCGTAGAGTCAATCAACTTGCGCACCAAAAAGTTCCCGTACAGGGATTTCGACAGAAGCGCAATTTGAGGGTGGACCTCCTTCATGATGGATTCACATTGTTCTGGGGTGCCGTATTTGAGCACCGCCTGAACGACTCGCGATCCCTTGTGGTTATTCGCGAGCTCTGGAATTTTTCCAGTACACTTTGAGTAAATGTCGTCGCAAAGCGCCTTTCGGTCCGTCTTTGACACCTTTTTTCCCCGCATGCGCTCCCATAGCTGCGCCAACTCCTGGATGAGTGCAAAGTTGGGCTTTCTGAGCGCTTTCATCTCGTCGGATTTCACCTTTGCCTCCTTCCTCGACAGCTTGCTGAAATCAACCTTCTCCGTCGCGTGAGACTTGGAGGACGAGTCCACCGTTTTGTGAGACTTTTTACCACCGCGTTCTTTCGCCCCCGATGCGCCGTCGTCGTCGCCGCTCTGACCCTTTTTGCGCTTGCCCAACTTTTTGCCAGCCTGCGCTCTGTTCTTTTTCCCAGCCTCGTTCGCCGCGGCGTGTTCCTCGTCGTACTGCGACGCATCGCCAACGTTGACGAGCGCCGCGCCGCCGCCGCCGGCTGAAGACGGCTTGGGATTGAACTTGGCGTTGCGCCGAGCGGCGCGGCGCGCCTTGGAACCGGATCCAGCAGGCTTTTCAGCACGTGCCATGTGTCCTCTTCAATCGCAAAGGGACGCTCGGTCGTGTCGTTGACGCTCGCGCGCGACCGTCTGGCGTCCGAGTGGAGGCGAGCACAGGAGAAAGGAGTCCCGTCGACGCTTCAAAGCCGTGGAGAGAGTGATGTAATCTTCGGGCATAAATTCGTGCGATTAGGTTTACAAGGATGCGGAGGGGGGCTAGATGAAAGAGCCATTGTTTATCTGCGCTATAGTGCAGAGGCAAATCTCGAGATGCGCGACCCGAGGTGCGTCTCAATTAATCCTCGTATATACGGCATTCGTCGTCGTCTGGGCTCGCTTCGCAAAACTCAACCAAGGAAGGGCTGTTATTCAACTCGGACACGATTCCCGGATCGCTCACGTCCAACTTCTTCACCTCTCTGGCGAAAGTCTCAGAATCAGCGGCCGACTGGGCCAGCATGAAGGCTTGGAAAGTGCGACGCATGATGTCTCCTCTAGAAAGGATGCCCACCAGTTTTCCAGTTTGATCGACGACGGGGATTCGAGCGAGCTTATCGTTAAGCATCATCTCCGTAGCTTCGACGAGTGGCATGTCCGGGTAGACGGTTTTAGTTTCGTGCATCGCGGTGAGCACCTTAGAGCCGCTCACCTTGTGCATGCGATCTTGCAAGTCGTGAAACTTGCTCCACATTTCCTGGACGTTGCCGTTGAACTCGTCGCAGCGTCCAACTCGCGGGAACATGCCGTCATCAACCACAGCCTTGGTCTTTTCTTTCTTTCCAACTCTCGCCATGAGATCGTACTCGCTCACGACTCCGAGAACCTGTCCAGACTCGTCAACAACCGGCACCGCGCTGATTCTGTTGTCCACCAACAGTTTGATGGCGTCGAAAACGCTCGCATCCGGTCGCACGCTCAACACTCGCTGCGTCATGACGGAGCGCACCACGTCCCTGTTCACGATGGCTTCGATCTCTTCCCACGTCAACGCCTCGTCTTCCGAGCGCGTCGCCGCCGCCGCCGCCGCCGCGCGCGCCCGCGCCCGCGTCGTCGTCGTCGTCGTCGTCGTCATCACTCTTCCCTGCGACCCGTGACGTCGCGCCGCTCGAAGATTACTCCTCGACGTCGACGCTCTCGACGTCGACGCCGGTCGCGTCGACGCTGTAGTCGTCGTCGTCGTCGTCGTCGTCGTCGTCGTCATCATCATCATCGCGCGCGCGTTCCACCCTCGTCCCGTCGTCGAGGTCGTCGTCGTCAGCGTCAGCGTGTGTCGTCGTCGTCGACAGCGCGTGTCGCTTCGTCCTCAAAGTCGTCGTCAAAGTCGTCGTCATCCACGCGTGTGGCTGGAAACGCCCCGATGGGACGGGGGATGGGTCCCGAACCCCGAACCCCGAGTGTGTGAGTGTGTGTGTGTGTGTGTGTGAGTGCTAAAACAGAAATTTTGAGTTATTACATTGCGCTCGAGAGACAACACGGGGTGCGAAGAGACGAACGAACGGACGGATGGACGTCGTCGTCGTCAAAGTCGTCGTCGTCGTCAAAGTCGTCGTCGTCGTCAAAGTCGTCGTCGGATGGAAATGCCTAGAGAGTTCTCTCGCGCGCGACGCCTCGGACCGGATGGACGCGCGGCTGGTCAGAGCGTAAACTTGATTTTGCTTAAACCGTACCGCTTGAGACTTGACCGTTCCTCGACGGGGGTTCGAGGAAAGAAAAGAAACCCTTCTGATCGTTCGCATCCTCCACGAAGAGATCGTCGGGAACGCGCGCGGCGGCGTGGGCGCCGATACCCAAGAGCGCGACGCCCATACCGCTAAAGAGCACCGTCCCCGCGCTCGTGAGCATGAAGATTATGAACGCGCTCAGCGCCGACATGCCCATCAACGTCTCCCGATGACTCAGTTCTCTATCTCCAATCTTCAACGGTTCGCTACGAATAGCAAACACGTACGCCCACACGGCTGCGATCGATCCAAACACCGCCAAGGAGGACGGGTGGAACAACACGAACGCGCTCAACACGGCGAGCGTGAAGACCAAGTAGTTGATTCTGAAATAGTTTAAATTTTTCTGCATTCTCGACGTCGCGTCGCCAAAGCTCACCGGTCGCGAGTACGCATTCACATCCAGGATTTCATTCATCGGTTTTTGCTGCGTCCACACGTGCACGGCGCTATCCTTCACGCGTTGCGCCGCTCCCATGACGCCCGCGCTGGCCACGTCGCTCATCGTCCTATCCGAAAACCAATCAAGCAGCAATCCAGATCTCTCTCCGCTCGTTCGTTCGCCTGCGTCGGGTTCGCGACGACCACGGTCGGGCGGGTCAGTCGATCGTTCGCGTCACCTCGGGCGCGGAATCGCGGGCGCGAGTTCGCGACGACGACGCTCGACGGAACGAACGCATCGCGCGCGTGCCGTTTCAGGGGTAAGTAGTCGCGCAGCGGCGCGCGAGATGCCGCGAGACGCCGCGCCCGGTGCGATCGCGACGCGGGACGACGCGCGACGGGCGGACGCGCGATCGGGGTTCGGGATTCTCTCGTCGCGACGATTCGTACCTGACGCGCGAAACGATGCGATGCGACGCGACGCGCGCGTCCGACGCGATGTGACGACGCCGGTGGAGTGGATGTGATGAGTGCGTCGACTCGGTCGTCCATCGCCCACTCTGGTGATCGATCGATGGTTTTTGCGATCGATGGTTTTCAAGGTGTTGCCTCTGGTGTGTATCGATGAAAAAAGAGGATTAAAATTCTCAAACCTTCTTGGGGGGCGGAGAGGGCGCGGAACGGATTTTCCTCGCCAGCGCTCGGGGCGCGTGTGGACGACGACGGACGGACTTTTAGTGCTCCCTAGCACATGACATTACATCACTACGCGGCGGTATATCCACAGCGCCGAGGGCGGCGTTGGAGAAAATGTCTACTTTGGCGCCGAGCGCTTGGACGAGGCCGCGAGACGCGCGTCGCGCTCGAGCTCGTACTCGCGGTAATCCGCTTGCTGTAAGAAGTCTTGTTGTTCTCTAAACGTTCGACCTCCGCGACGGTGCGCCTGCAAGTCCTCCTCGAGCTCTTCGTCAGTCTGTTTAACTGTGCGCCAATCCGCCTTGGTTTTGTCCATCACGGTGAGCTTCTTTGGTGCCATGAGCTGGGCGAGAACGGCATCTATGCCCCCGCGGGCGAGCATTTCTACTTGTTTATCGTGCGATTTGGCCTCCTTCGAGCCTTCGACGTAGTCGGTCTCGACCTCGACCATTTTCCCGGCGAAATTTCTTCGTTCGGTAAACTTTTGCGACTCCTCAGCGCGAAGACGCAAGCTCTCCGTAACCGTTCCGAGCGCGTTCTGCGCAACCTCGAGCAGTCTACGCCTTCTCTCATCACTAGCTTTGGCAGTACCTTTACCACCACCACCACCACCCTTGTCCTTGCTCGTCGTCGTTCCTTTTCTCCCTCGCTTTTTCGTCGTCTCTTCCTCTGGTTCCTCCGCCAACGCGCGCGCCGTCCACGGGTCCAACCTCGCCCGTCGACGCGTCGCAATCACCTCGTCGCTCGGCATGACAGCCATCGTCGCGAGCACCGTCGTCGCATCTTTCCCACTCTCTTCCCTTTTCTTTTTCATCCCGTCCGTCGTCGTCGTCGCGTTCTCTCGGCCCCGCGCAACCTCCGAGGCGGCGTCAACCATCGCTCGGTACGCCCGCATCGCGCGCGGGTTCTCGCTCCCCGGTCGCTCGGGTAACTCCAGGAACTTTTCGTCCGGCATTTCCCCGGGTTTACACACCGCTTCGTTCGCCAACCGTCGCGCGTACATCCTTCCGTCTCTTCTTCCGTCCGTCGCGCTCTGACGCGCGCGTCACACTGAAACGCGCGGAAACGCGATTTTGGTTGCGTTTGGGCTGAACCGAACCGAATCGATGCGGGCGCGATGACGAAACGAGAGAGGGAACGGGCGAACGGTGACGACGCGGAGGAGGGGAGACGAGCGTCGACGGCGACGGCGACGGCGGCGAAGGAACGCGGACGTCGACGGCGCGCGGGGAACGCGTTCGACGAAACGCTCGAGAGAAACGACCTCTTCGGTGCGCACGGACCGAGGGCGAGCGAGAGCTACCGCGTGGACGCTCGATTGGGCTTGCGGTTCGTGGTGCCGTATGAGTTTGATTTCATATGCGGAGTCAAGGAGCGGTGGGCGGGGCAACGGCTGTGTGCGCTCTTTGCCGAGGAGTTTCCAATGCGCCCGCTCGAGTATTACCGGCGGGCGCACGCGTTGGGTCGGTTGCGAGTAGAGGAGAACGGACGGGCAGCGGTAACGGGCTCGAACGTTGAAAACGTGGATGGCCCGATCCTTCGCGGGGGTAACCGGGTTCGGCACTTCATTCACAGGCACGAACCTCCGGTTTTGGCGGATGAAGTTGAGGTTTTGAGCGTCACCGACGACGTGGTATCCGTGAACAAGCCGGCGACGTTGCCCGTGCATCCAACCGGGCAATACCGCTTGAACACAGTCATGGCGCTGCTCTCGGCGACTAGAAAAGATTTGGGGCGTCTTTTCCCTATACATAGACTCGACAAAAACGTATCTGGTTTGCTCTTGCTCGCGCGTTCAGCCGAGTCGGCAAACGCGTTGAGAATGAAGATGGAGAGCCGACAGATGCGTAAGGAATACGTTGCGAGAGTTCAAGGGCATTTTAACACCGGTAACGAGGGATGGGTGTTGTGTGATGAAGCACTTGGTTTTGATGCTAAAGCACGAGTTGCTTTATGGAGAGGCAAACCTGGGACCGAGTCAATGAGCGAGCGCAGCGAAGCGTCCTTCAAGGGAGCGTCCACAAAGTTTTCTCTGCTCAACACTTTCGACGATGGTACGTCTCTCGTGAAGTGCGAGCCATTCACGGGGCGTTCCCATCAAATCAGAGCTCACTTAGCCATTTTAGGTTACCCCATCGCCAACGACGTCTCGTACGGAGGCTCCCTGGTCGAGATAGAGCGCGCAACATTGATACAGCGCGCGTGCGATACAACTGTGCTCGATGAGTCAAATCAACTCACACAAGACGAGGCGTTGTCGATCGATTACACAGATCCCGACAGACCGAGTCGCGAAGCGAACGCCAACCTATGTCCACACTGTCCACGCGTTGTGCACGCCGGAGACGAGGCGATCGACCTAGAGGCGATATGGCTTCACTGCGTCCGGTACAGTGGCGATGAGTGGGCGTTTGAATGTCCCACGCCTCCATGGGCGGAGCCGTCTTCATCCTAGTTTTACAAATAGTCACCTAGCTAGTGTGTTTCCAAATAAGGGACAATACCCAATCGCCTGAGAACTGCATTCGGGAGCGCGTAGACCGGATCGATAGGCTCGACCACGTCGGGATGTCCCATCAAACTGAGCCCTGCAATGCCAAAGAAGGTGTGATAGACATCTGGTTCGTCGTTTGGTCGGTCAGATATTCCTCCGCCCTGCTCATCCTGACATCGCAGAATGAAACGCGTGAGGGCATCACAATCGACCCAGTGTGTTTTGCGTAAAATACTCAGAGAACTCAGTACCCACCACGAGTAGCACACGTCTGGTAGCTTCTCCGGACGCCCGTTGAGACCGCCAGCTTTGACTTGGCGCTCTGCCAACCACCACCCAAGAAGATCTGCATCTGCGAAATCTAAGCGACCACCGATTGCGAGGGCGCCTATGCAGGTGAACACCTGCCCGGCGTGAGACTCCCCGCCAGGGGTCGCCCCGAAGCCACCATCGAAATTTTTACACTGCTCGATGTATCTGCAAGCCGCTTCAACGTCTACAGCGTCAAGTCGGTTGAGCAATCGTAGAGTGCTCAGGGCGCAATATGTAAACCTGGTATCAATTTCCCCCCACTCGTCTCCTTGAAATGATCCATCTTTCAACTGCATTTTCTGAATGAAAACGACGACTGAATCAACATCCAGTCTTTCCAACTCGTCGAACAGCGCGTATATCTGAACAGCGCTCAGCGTGTATAAAACGTGGCCGTCGTGGCCGACACCTCCTGCGTAAGCGCCAGAGTCGCAACGGCAAGAATCTACGTATGCCAATAGCTCGCTGCGTTCCACGTCGTCGAAAGCGTCGTCAAGTTTTCCTAGAACAGAAAGCGCACACGCGCCCCAATAGATCCCGCTCAAGCGCAGGTGCTCAGTAAAGGCGTACTCAAGCGTATCATCGCTCGACGATGAAGCGACGATGAAGTTCGCATGGGCCCGAGACGCAAGCGCCAACTCTTTATCGCTCTCGTTATCTGTCGCTGCGTTCATAGTTGCCGTGTCGCTCAGTGTCGAGGACGTGCAGCGGATGGCACGTATTTGACGAGGTGTACACTTCAGTTGAAATACAACAGACTAATTTTCTACAGGTTTGTCTCACGGGCTCCAGTTACAGTATGAACCTTCACAGACGTACTCCAACGCCGTGGGTACGTAATTGAGGTAATATGGCCAGCTTTCTACACTGTCTGGTTGTTGAATCGGAGGAATCTCGCCGCGTTCGCATCTTTGCTGCATATCCTCTCGACGCACGCGAGGAAAGTGTTGAATGACGATGTAATCGATGGACTCATTCATGCTGCCAGCCTTTGGCATGGTGAGCGAAAATGCAACGGCGTTTTCCTCTGGATTCCATATATTATAGCCTTTGTCAGAATATTGCATCTTGTTCAGGCCATCTGTCGCGAATAATTTTGAACTAATGAATCTCGAGCCAAACGAGAGCGTACCAAGACCTTCTCTCGTCGGCTGCGCCGTTCGAGCACCAAAATGTCGCTCATAGTCTAGAAACACGGCTGGTGGATCCCAGCATACCCATTGATGAACGGTGTAATAGTCACCGGCTTGCGATGGCCGTTCATGCGCGAGGTGTGTTGATAGTAAAATCAAAAGTCGCTCGCCGCTTGAGCTCCATTGGATGGCGTTTACGGTAAATTTGATCACCTCATTTGTGACGGACAGCACTGGGACTCGATGCGATCCATTCCAAGCTGGATAATTTCGCATATTGATTTCGTCGTGACGCTCGTTCCACTGGTTCTTACCAGTCATGATTGAATCGAAATCGATTATTTTCATTTCAGGCGCCATTTGTGGTGGATCCGCCCAGTCTCCGTGTTCATCGAGTTTGTGTTCGAGGCATCTGACATACAACCCTTCGTGCGTTGTCCACGCAACATGACGCCCCCCGGGTGAACCGGCGAATAGAAAAGACGCTCCTATCCCGATGTCTCCTGCTTCTGGTGTGAATGGTGGCAGAATTTCCACCACCGTACACTGCCGGATGAGTGAGAACACGTCGCCATCCGATGGTCCCACAAAAGGCATTATCCTTCCCTTCTTCAGTGCGCGATCGCTCGGCGCTGGGGTGATGACGAGAAACGAGCAGTACGGAGAGCTAGACTCCAAATTTGCTGAAGGCATTAGCCAAAATCCACGGCATTTACTAGGATCTCCTTGACGAGGCGGAACCCATTGTATCTGCTTGGCGCGATCACTGCCCAACACTCTCGTGAGTGGTTGAGCTGAGGAGTGATCGATCAGAATTTCGTTGAGCTTGCGAAAACGGGGGATGTTACTCCACCACGAACTATCTCGTCGACAAGACGAGGCACCGCTATCAGTACTCATTAGTGATCTTGAGGTACTCGTTAACGATCTCTTTCTCAACGCACGTTTCTCAACGTCGCCTCTCACGATGTCGACGAGCGACTGAGTGGCAAGTTGAATGCTGCCAGTAATCTTGCGTTTAATATTCAACCATGACCACGACGACGATGATGATGTGACCTCTGAAAATTTCCGCACACTACATAACTCACGTACATCGTCGGTGAATATGGACTCTATTGGCTCAGCCCAGCTGGAACTTTGGCTCTGCACTTCTTCAGAAGTTGCGTCAGAACCGTCTGAACGCATCACCCTCCCTGTGAGGGCTTGGCCTTCCATTGTGGTTTGATCATCGATTTCTGAGACACCGGTCCCGTGAAAATCATCATCTACGTCGGAACCACTAGACAAATAATCGAGGTCATCTATGTCAGCCCAATATTTGCTGAGCGGATGCACAGCAGCATTCACGTCGTGTAAAAAGCACAATTGCTGGCCATTCATGATTAAAGCGCCATTCGCGTGCTTGGAAGGATCAAGTGCAACGAGAAGTTTCTCTCCTCCATCTAGCACCTTTACAACATGCTCTGCAGGTGCTGGTACCGGCGAAAAGCCGACGTGTCCATTGCTCGGACCGTACAAAGAAGTTATTGTGGTGGCACAGTCGAGTAAAAAAAGTGCAGTTTCAGTGCGTTCTTCGTGAACGAAATTTAATACGGTGCCACACTCCGAGAAAGACATCTGCGAACATTGGATTCCTTCGGGTAACGCCAATATGTTCGTAACCGGAGGGCCCGTGTAAACTTCACCAGGCTTTTCATCTGCGAAATCTAACCGGGCCAAGGTTGAAGCGGTGCTTCTCCGCCTTCGCTTGCTTTGATGTGCAAACATGCCATTCGGTGCTGAAAATAAAATCTTACTGAAGCAGGAACTTGTTTCTGCCCCATTAACGGCTATTGCACACGAGAGTAACTCGCCTCTGGGCGACCACACGAGGGTTTTTGGTATAAAAGTATTCACTCCCATCTCATGTACTGTGTGTACAATGCCTCCCTTGGGAATAGGGTCGCATGTGAATAACCGATCTCGATCGATCACCGCCAATCTTCCTTGTAACACGACCTTGGATGTCAGTGCAGAACCACCGGACAAGGTGTGAGCCTCTGAGAACGTATGAACTTTTGATCCAAAGTGTTGTGGCGTCGCCGCGGGCCTCTCTGCTGAGTGCTCTGAGTGCTTTGTCTGACGAGTCCATTCGATGTATGCTTTCGTGTCCATCAGCGCATTTCGCCTGAGCGTGTGGATTCTCCAAAGGTACAGTTCTCGCCAAGAAAATTTTGGAAACTTTGAGCTCTTTCTCATATTCTTCTTCCTCTGGGCTCCTTCGTATTGCACCAAGTCGCAGCGAATGAGTGATTTTGGCTCCAACTGTGAAAGTGCTTTATACCAAAGGACGTCCGTGTTCAGCACTAGGATGGCAAAATCCCAGCACGTACACGACACCATGGCCAGACTGTACCCGTCCAAACGCGATAAAATGTTCCTCAAAACATCTACTGGCAGTACGGCAAAGGAACCAAACACTTCTCCTCCCGACGAACGTTTTGTGCCAACCACACGTCGTGACAGCGCACCCTCTGCGTCGCGTAAAGCTGTACACGACGCGTCGAGCGCGCGTCGCGCCCGTTTGGTACCTTCCCATTCGTCCGAATCCCCTCGACGACGTGCACCAGACATTCCTGCGTTGGTGGCGGCAAACAGAACCCGGGTCGTTAAGAGGGGCCTGTCGTCACGTGAACTCTACGGGGAACGCGCGCGTCGCCACGGTGTAGCGCGCGGGACCGTTTTTTCGCTCTTTGAATTTGAGACAAACTTTTCTGAATTTCACAACGCGGCGCTCGAGGTGGTGCATGCGTGCGCCGTCGTGTGACGCAGCCTCGTCGTGCCGCGTCGAGTTCGACAAGACGGCAGCTGAGTTGAGTCGAGTTTGAGTCTGGTTGCATGGTTTCTCCATTTATCGTTTTCTGCCATGGATGAACTGATTTTCGCAACGATTCGGGCTGCCGATGATTTCGTTCACTCGCACACGACGGTTCTACTATAACTACAGATTTACTACGTCATCATCTAATTGAATGCAGAGGCATCGAGTTTGCTAAGTGCCTCTTGCAGCGAGGCGAGGCTGAAGCCCGGTTGGCATCGCCCCCGAGTGCGCGCTCTTGAGCTCGGTGTGAAGCACATCCGCTAAAGCGCGAGCAGATTTCGAATTTGAGTTCGTCGACTTGACCCCATCTTGACTAACAAGAATACGAGCGTACTCTGTCATGATTTGGGCGACTCTATCCTGATGTATTCCCGGGAGAATAGCTGGGAAGAATTGGCTCATCACCGCTTCCAAGGCTGCGCGTTGCCGCGCAAAGGCGATGGAGAGTATGGCGTTCGATTCATTTAGAACGGTCACAGAAACGGCATCTGAAAGGTTCAAATCTCCTCGCATAATAGGTACGATGCAACAATCGGTGCAGATGCGTTCCAAAACGAATTGCGTGAAGCCAGGTACAACGTCTTGCTGAGGTACGCTCACGTCAGCGCTCACGCCTGGAGTTAAATTTGAGTTGGCCATCCATGCGTCGACGAACGCCCTCAATGCCTGTATTGCAACTTTCCGTGCACTCACCATCGTGTGAGTCGTCGTTGCCTCCACTAATCGAATTAGAGTTTGCTCTCGCAATTGCGCAGTGCGATCGAGATTTACTCCTGTAAAAACTTCGCTCACAAGATGGTTTGTGCCAAGTGCTGCGGCTGTAGTAAGCCATGTTCTTTCCAGTTCACCTGCTTCTCGGCACACCTCCGTGTTTAGTAAAACATCAGTTCCTTGCGATTGCGCTTCAGCCTGTCTGTAAGCCTGGGCGGTGGTCTCAAACACTTGTGTTGTCAAACCAGGAAGTACCTCAATGACAAGCGGAGCGAGCAATTTCTGATACGTCACAATGAGTTGATTGAAAAGTACGAGCGTCTCTCTGAGCTCAGCTGTTCCCGCATCGTGACGCAACTTATCAATTGCGGGAGCGAGATACTGCGTCACGGTTGGACCTAGAATTTCGATCATCCGGTGTAAGAAAGCTGTCACTTTACTGCGCACACTTGCATTTCTTGGCCACGTATCTAGACACCTCAACACAACCTCCAGGCATGATCTGAATATGTCTCCGGTTTGCGGTCGTCCAGTCAAGCACGTGCGCTGAGAGAACCCTTTCGAAATTTTTCCCAGAGCAACAATCGCCCTCGTCGCTAACGTCACTCGGATTGCCTCATCGATAGCGTTGCTTTGATCCATTGCGGATTCTATCTGGTTTACCAATGCCGTTGCTATCTGAGTTAGGAAATCGCGTTGCTGAGTTTCAGGGACTTCATCCGCACCAAGTAATATGCCAGATGCATCGAATAGATAGAGTCTATCATCGTTCCCACCGTCTGCCATCGCCTTACTCTGCACACCGGCTGCGCTCACCTGCGATGCCACCCTGCTGCTGGTGTCTGGTATGGATTGCGCGGCCTCTGCTAAACGATTAGGAAGTACTCTCATAATGTCCTCCACCCGATCGGAAAGTTTGCAACGAAGTGGACGGCACAGCCTAGAGAACAGGTAGCACGCTCTCGCTCTGACCGTCTGATCAGTGTGTTGGATCCCTCGTTCGTCTAAGAATGCAGTCAAAGCGAGCATCAAAGCCTCGTCATCCCGTTCTAGAACAGAGTGATACCGGACACATGTCTCTAAAAATATAGGCGCTACTATCCGATGGCGCGCCGCATGCGCTACATTTGGACCCCATTGCTTGATGAGAGAAATTGCAAGCGCACCCAGAGGTGTATCTGAAACGTCTCCGGTGCCGTTTGTCGCCTGCGCTCGCTCTGCAAGAGACATGGGTTTGACTGCGGCATCATCGGCACCTTCACCAAGCGTGTACAGTGCAGACACAGCAACCTCTATGTTCTGCCATCTCACGCTCTTCTGACTATCTATACTAATTGGAATCGCGCTCGACAGAACCTGTCGAACGACTTCTCTGGCTAATTGAGGGACCAGCCTCGCTATGTTTCTGAATTGTACGCTGAGCTCTGCGCGTAAGTTGAAGATGTCAGCTTCAAACTCCTGGGTCAGCGCGTTTGAACCATCGTTCCAGTCAAACTCTGCCACTTCCTCGAGAGGAAATGCACCTCGCGCAATCAAGGCTTGGCAAGCCGTCGTCAACGCCGGTTGCGCAGACGCTAAGAGTGCTGGTTGAGACTTGACATAACTCACGTACGCCGTCAGAAATGGTAGAGCGGCAAGGACGGCTCGCTCATGATCACTACTGATGCTCGATATGATGACAGGGGTGATCGTATGCAGTAGAGCGCTCGCTTGTGCTGATAACTCGGGAGCAAGCGTGGTGATGTTCTCAATTTTGTTGGCGTTAAGAAGTTCTGTGCCGACAGCAGTAGTCAAATACGTAACTTGCACAACAAACTCTTCGTCAAACTCCTTTGCTCTTGATGTACATATGGATTGAAGCGCAGAGCACACCTCAATAATGTTTGTTGTAGTAATCAGTCTGAGTTTCACGTTCGTGTCCATCCCTTTTGTGAAGATGGCGTGAAGATACGCCGTGGAAGCGGAGCGCAAATCCTCACTGGCGCCGTCCAAGTCGTTGAGCGTCAAGCACTCTTTCGCGCACGCGACGTACGCATCAGAAGCCACCGTACCGACATCCACCCAATCTACGTATCTTCTTGCCGCAGCCCATATTCGAGATGCAACTCGCGGTTCCGTGCGAGCGAAGTGCGTCAAACACTGTCGCCAAGCATCAAAAATCAGTTGCACGCTACCATCCGCGCGCATGGCATCCTTAACTGACATGGACAAACTTAAATCGCTCTTACCGATTCTTCCAGCCTCCACCGTAGCTATAACCTCTTCGTCTATTGCTTCCATTACTCGTGTGAACATGTCCACGCCGTTTGTTCCAGCATTCAAAAGTCCTACTACGTCTGTGAAAAAGCTCGGCCAACGCGTCGGGTACTCGAGCGCCATCGCTTGCGCGCAAACCTGCGCAAGCTTATTTTTCACATACGCACTATCATTCCCCATTTCGACCGCTTCACTCACATACATCCCGACCGCATTCCTCAGGGCTGTGGCATCCTCTTCGCTCAGAGACTCACCTCGCGAAGGAGACTCGGCCGCCGCTTCTCTCGCCCGGCGCGTCAGTCCCTCGAGAGACTCGGCGAGGGTCTGCAGGCACCAAAACTTTGTCTCCGCCGACTTGGACGCCCCATAGTGCATCAAACACAGTCTCCAGCACCCTTTATCCTCTTTCAGCGCTCTCAACCTCTCCGTCGCCGCCTCGCTCGTCCCACAGTTGGCGAACGCTTCTCGAACCAACGCGTCGAGCGCATCTACCGACTCGAGCGTTCCCGACATCGCTCCGACGTATCCACTCCCGCGCGCGACGCCTCGAGACCTACGTCGCGAGTTCCACGACACGGACGCCGCCTCCTTCTCCGCGCGCGTTCCTTCCGTCCTTCACCGACGATTGACCGACCGACTGGCTGTTGCAGTCCGCGCTCGTCCACGCCGCGGTCTGCGGTCTGCAGTCGTACGTACTCTTTGCTTTTTTAGCCTAGCTGAGTGAGAAAGAAAGAAAGTGAAAGTGAGAAAGAGAAACTGACGGAACGAACGAACGGGGAAAACGAAGGATGAAGGATGAAGTGTGGACCCGGTAACGCGACTCGTCGACGACGTCGAGGAGGAAGGGTCACGGAACCACCTAAAGAAAAAAGCGCGGACGCGACGCGGCGGGGCGCGGCGTGAAGCTCCGATACGACATGCGGACGTCGGCGTCTTCGTCGGCGTCGGCGTCGTCGGCGTGACGATGCGCGCGACCCTTAGAGGGAACAACGGAGGACTTCGCTGTTGCGTCGGTGTCGGACACCGCCGACGATCCGTGCGCGCGGCGCGCGTGACCGCATCCGCCGATCGCGAGGTTTATCTCTTGGATTACGGCGCCGGTAACGTGCGAAGCGTCAGAAACGCCGTCGCAGCCTTGGGTTTCGAGGTGAAGGACGTCAAGACGCCGGAGGACTTGAGCGAGGCTAAGAAATTAATCTTTCCTGGTGTCGGCGCGTACGGGAGCGCGATGGACATTTTGAAGGAACGCGATTTGATTGAACCATTGAAGGAGTACGTGCGGAACGATAAACCATTCTTGGGCGTGTGCTTGGGCTTGCAGCTTCTCTTCGACGGGTCTGAGGAGTCTGGAGGCGTAGAGGGTTTAGGGCTCATTCCGGGTAGCGTAGACAAATTCCGCGGCGAAGGGCTGATTGTGCCGCACATTGGATGGAATTTGGTAAACACAAAGAAATCTAGTGGTCTGATGGACGGCATGGAGGGAGAGCGGGTGTATTTTGTGCACTCTTACCGCGCCACCCCGACGGAGGCGAACAAGGACTGGGTACTCTCCACGTGCGACTACGGCGGAGAGTTCATCGCGAGCGTGCAGAAGGGCAACGTCATGGCGTGTCAGTTTCACCCTGAAAAGTCTGGCAGCACTGGTTTGGGCGTGTTCCAACGCTTCCTTGAGGACGCAAAACCGACTGGTCAATTCGGAACCGCGTTGCCAGTGACGGATGGTTTGGCTCGACGCGTCATCGCGTGCCTCGACGTGCGCTCCAACGATAGCGGTGATTTAGTGGTTACGAAGGGCGATTCTTACGACGTGCGTGAGAAGGCTGAAGGTGGAGATGTTCGTAACTTGGGTAAACCCGTCGAACTCGCCGGTAAGTACTTCAAGCAAGGCGCCGATGAGGTTGCTTTCCTGAACATCACCGGTTATCGAGATTTGCCTCTCACCGACGCGCCAATGTTGGAAGTGTTAAAACGCTCGAGCGAGACGGTTTTCGTCCCGCTCACCGTCGGTGGAGGTATTCGAGATTTTACCGATAGCAACGGTAAATCTTACACCGCCCTCGAAGTCGCCACGGCGTACTTTGCGAGCGGCGCCGATAAGGTTTCTATCGGCTCGGACGCCGTCGAGGTGGCTGAACAGTGGTACGCGTCGGGTCAAGTGAACACCGGCCAGACGAGCATTGAGCAAATCTCTGAGAGGTATGGCGTGCAAGCGGTGGTCATTTCCATCGACCCGAGGCGACAATACGTCTCTGATCCGTCTCAGACGAAGAACAAGTGCATCAAGACGTCTCGCCCTGGTCCGAATGGCGAGGCGTACGTCTGGTTCCAGTGCACCGTCAAGGGTGGGCGAGAGGGCCGCGACATTGGCGCTTATGAACTCGCCATCGCCATGGAAGCGCTCGGTGCGGGCGAAATCCTCCTCAACTGCATCGATGAAGACGGTCAAGGAAACGGGTTCGATCACGAACTCGTCGGACTCGTCTCCGATGCCGTCGGTATCCCCGTCATTGCTTCGAGCGGTGCTGGTTGTCCGCAGCACTTCACCGACGTCTTCAACGCCACCAAGTGCTCCGCGGCGCTCGCGGCGGGAATCTTTCACAGAGAAGAGGTCTTGGTGAGCGAGGTGAAAGATCACATGGTGAACAACGGGTTGCCGACACGCGTGTAGTTTGTTTCGTTTCGTGATTATTAATATGATATCGGTTGACGTACTACGAAGTACACGCGGTGGCTATATCCTACACGCACTCGCTCCAGAGTATTGCCTGTGCTCAACGTTGTATAAATGGTTACAGAAGACGTTCAAAGCCATATGCGATAATTTACTTGTCGTCTGCCGTCAAAGCGGCGTACACGTTCTCCTTCAAGATATCAGCCTTTGCGCCGCTCCACTCGCCAACCTTTTCGCCGTTTCGAAACAGGTAAAAGAGCGGGACGACCCGCACGCCCCACTCCTTCATCAACGCGCGGCTCTCGAGATCGGTATCGCCCATAATCTTGACAAAGGTGACCTTCGGAAGCTCCTCAGAGAGCCCGACAAAGGTGGGGTAAATCATCTTGCACGGTCCGCACGTCTTCGTGGAGATCTGCACCGCGACCAAACCGCTACCCGCCTCGGCTGACACAGCGTCAAACTCCGTCTTGTTGTTGGCAAACTTGACGTTTCCGTCCGAATCACCCGCAGCCGCGCGCACGATCGCGCCGCGCTTCGCCGCCACCCGGGTCTTAGATCTCGCGTCCAACGCGCGCGCGCTGTACCTACGTTCGCGTTTAAAGGTTCCACGTCGTCGTCCGCGTCGTCAGTCGGTTTGCCCTCATCCGTTCGATCACAAAGCTGACGCGATCGATCGAGAGCGAGCGAGAGCGAGAGCGAGACATCCTTGACGAACGTCTATCGGGCATCGCCATCCGTCGGTGCGCGGTCGAGTCTTCGCGCGTCGGGGGCACGTACGTCGTCTTCACCGCCATCGAGCGGCTCGTCATCGTCGTCGTCGTCATCATCGTTCGCCTCGCCTCGCCTCGCGGTGTGTAGTTGTGGCGCCTCGTCCGTCGGCTAGGTCCTCGCAGGCGTCGAAACGAAACGAACGCGCGTCTCACCGATTTCACCGGGGGGGTCCGCGTTTTGAGGTCAAACCCTGGGTTTTATTACGATAGTTTAGAGAGACATCATGCGTATACTAATGTGATTTATGGCTGTATATGGATAAAATAGGCATCCCAAAAAAGTCGAAAATGTGCCCGCCTTTTCTTCTTGAGTTTTCACTCGTCGTTCTATCCATATCATCGCGCGTGACTCAGCGTCGTGTCGAAACGGTTACGAAAAATCTGCGTCAGCACGCAGAACGACGCGACGAATCGGTGGACGACGACACTCGACGACGGCTTTCAACGACGACGAGCGCGATCGAAAACTCGAGATAAAACAGTTAAGATGCCGATTCGAGCGCCGCGCGGGGTGCTGGGCTCGCTCGGGCGACGGGCGACCGCGTCGTTTGAGAATTTTGCGACTGCTCGAGGGGTGGTCGTCGCTGCGACGGCGGCGACGATTACGCCCGCCGCGAACGGGTCCCGCGAGCGCGGACGACGCGACGCGGTGACGTACGCCACAGAAACGCACGCGATGATGAATTCGTGCCTCTGCAAGGATGTTCTCGCTGCTGCGGCGAAGCGTTGCAAGAGCGCACCTCGAGAAGGAAATCACTATGCCACTTTTGGGCTCGCAATCGTCGGCGACATACTCGATGCGACTCGAAGCCGACACACGGCCAAGTTTGGCGCTTCACATTGGATAGACAGAAATGCTTTGGTCAGCGACGCGGTAAAACAGATGGCGGCGACCGATCTCGGCGCGCTGATCTGCATGGACGTCACGTCGCTTGACGCCGACCGCTCAGGAATCATCACCGACGAGGAACTCGTCTTGTCGGCTCAAAACGGCGCCATTGTCGGCATCATCACCGAACGTGATTTCTTGAACGCCGTTGCGAATGGAAAGATTGATGCAAACACTCGAGTCGATTCGATCATGACCTCTTTCCTCGACTCGACGTACAACGTCTCCCGGCTTGTCTACGTGTCTCCAGACATGTCGGTTCTCGCCGCGATGGAAACGATGACCCAAAATCGCCTGAGACAAGTGCCCGTGATTTCATCACAAGGCATCGGTCAAGACAACCTGCCAATCTGTCCTCGAGTCCTCGGTGTCGTCAGTATCGGCGAGGTGTTGAAGACACTTCTCGCGGAGACGCGTTTGGAGGTCGAGCACCTCGAGTCCTTCATACTGGGCAACCACGAGTACTCTAACGTCGGGGCCGTCTCTCCGGCGTAACTCTTCGACCGGCGCGATTCGAGGCGAATGGGTAGTGGTTTCGTTTTCGTGCGCGCGTGTATGAAATTTTTTGTTTGATATGTAACAATGAAATCCTTGATGCTGCACTACTGTCTCGAGCTCGATGATTACGTGTTTTGTCGGCGCGCGCTCTTTGCGTTCGACATTTGAACCCTTAAACTTGTGTTCTCCATCCAAGTCTTCCTCGCACAGCGCCGGTGCGGCACACTCTTCTCTCTCTTCTTCCTTTTATCCTACTCGCGCTCCTCTCTTGTTAACCGCGCGCCTTGCTTTGTTTGCCCACTTCCTCGGCGCTCGAGGCGCAAACGGAACAAAAAAACTCAATCCTTGATGAGCATCACCACGGTGTGGCACGCGATGGATCGGTTTTCGCCCAAAGAATCAACCTTTTCGTGCGTTTTCGCCTTAACGTTGACGACGCTCTCGTGGACGCCGAGGACCGCCGCGACATTCTTCTTGATGTTCTCCTTGTGCGGGGAAATCTTCGGGCGCTGCGCGATGAGGGTGCAATCCAAGTTACCGATGGAGTAACCCTGTTCCTTCATGAGTCGGACCGCCTCCATGACGAAGACATCGCTCGTTTGTCCCTTCCACTTTGGATCGTTATCCGGAAAGAGCTGACCGATATCCGGCAACCCCAACGCGCCCGTGATGGCGTCGACGACGCAGTGCATGAGCACGTCTCCATCGCTGTGCGCGACGCATCCGCGATCGTGCGGGATCTCGATGCCACCGATGATGAGCTTGAGTTCCGGGAACTCAGCCGTGGACTCTAATCGGTGGAGATCGAACCCATGTCCCACTCGGTAAGGCAAAACCGGTGGTGCGGGCGCCGCGGACGCCTCGGCGCGCGCGCGCATCGCGCGCTTCCCCGTTCGCCCGCATCGACGTCGTCCCACCGCCGTCGTCGTCGTCGTCGTCGCCACCTGGCTCACACTCAAGGACGCAACCATCGTTCGTGGTGGCACTGGCGAGACCGCGCGCGCGTGCGTATGTCGTAGTAGTACCCACGAGAGCGGACGACGGGTGGGTGTGACTTTCGAGGAGATAAGACGAGTGTGTACACGATGATGCGCGACGACGTAGGACGACGCGCGCGACGACGACGCGGGACGACGCGGGACGATGAAGGCATCCATCGCGACGAAACCGGCGACGACGCGATTCGGTGGCGCGCGGGGACGGGCGCTCGGAGGCGGAGGCGGACGCGAGGGCGCAGGACGAGCCCCGCGAGCGCGTCAAAGGAGTGTTGTCCGAGTGCAAGGCTTTCTGGGCCTCGGTTCGGGAAGAGAGACGACGACGACGACGACGACGACGACGAAGGATTTGTTCGCCGGGGCGAAGAGAGCCGAGGTGAGGATCCCGGGATTCTGTGCCGTCGTGGACGTGCGCGACGTGCTGGAAAGCCCGGACGCGGTGGAACGAGTTCTCCACGCCGGGGCGACGGTTGTGGCGTTGCAAGACTCGTCTCCGGGAGAGACGAGCGGGAAGACGCTGTACGAAGCCGCGGCGAAGCTCAAGACGCTAGTGCGCGGTCGAGCGTGCGTTCTCATTGGCGACCGCACGGATATCGCGTTGAGCGCTGAACTGGACGGCGTCGTACTCACGGATGAGGGCGTCCCCACGGTAGTGGCTCGCAAGTCTCTTCCAGAGACAGCCGTCGTGGCTGTGTCGAGCGAAACCGCCGAGGACGGAGAGACCGCGTCCAAGGAAGGCGCAGACCTGCTGTTGGTGCGAAACGAAGAAGTGTTGGGGGCGATAAGAGAAAAAGTGAGCGTTCCCATATTCGTCGATGCCGCTGACGGGCTCGATTCTCTGTTGAATGTGACAACTCTCGCCGCCAAGGGCGCAAATGGCGTGACGCTTCGTCGTCTACCCGCAGCATCCGAATCCGAGGAGTCGATCGCCGAAGCCATCCAAAGAGTGACCAAAGGGCTAAAGCAGAACAACGGAGATCAAGATGCGACCCTGAGCACCTTGCAAAATGGTGCGACGACGACCACAACGGAACCAAAAAAGTTTAGTCTGGTGAGCGCCGACGGTGAGGAGATGATTGACCGCGAGCGCGAGCTGATTGAAGAGCTTCTCGCATTCCTCAACGAAAACTGCTCAGATTTGGAGGAGATTAAACTTCTCACCGAGGCACGGAAAGGACTCGAAGAACTCTTCCTCGTCGTCATCGTCGGCGAGTTCAACGCCGGCAAATCTTCCGTAATCAACGCTATGCTCGGCGATAAATTTGTCGCCGAGGGCATTTTACCGACGACGAACGAAATTTCAGTCCTCCGATACGGCAAGAAGAAGTCTAGAGAGCAAACCGAAGATGGTTTCTTCAACGTGGACGTTCCTGCCGATCTCTTGCAGCAAGTGCGGATCGTCGACACTCCGGGCACGAACGTCATTCTGCAGAGACAGCAGCGATTGACTGAAGAGTTCGTTCCGAGAGCCGACTTGGTGCTATTCGTTCTTTCTGCTGATAGACCCATGACGGAAAGCGAAGTCAAGTTCTTGACGTACATTAGAAAATGGGGTAAGAAGGTTGTCTTCGTGGTGAACAAGACGGATCTACTCTCCGAACCGTCAGACGTACAAGAGGTGATGACGTTTGTCAAGGACAACGCTGAACGACTGCTGGGCGTGACGAATCCGGCTGTGCTTCCGGTGAGCTCTAGAAACGCACTAAAGGCTAAAAAGAGCGCCGGTGCGGCGTACGGTAAGTCGGAAGCGTTTCTTCAGAGCGGGTTTGGAAAGTTTGAGGACTACGTAATGTCGTTCTTGGGAGGCACGGGCGAGCGGGCTGGTGAGGCGTTGCGACTGAAACTCTCCACTCCGCTGAACGTCGGTGAGTTGCTGTTGAACGCAGCTGAACAAATTTTAGATGAAGAAGACGATCAAGCCAAGTCAGAGGTGACCATTGCGGCGGGCGTGAAGACACAGATGGATAATTACAAGGCGGAAATGATTGCGGATGCAGCGACGCAACGCGCCGCCGCTCGCGATGTCGTGGCGAGCGCAGTCAAACGCGCTGAAGCGATTGTTGATTCTTCTTTGCGGCTTTCGAATGCCGCATCCTTGTTTAGCACGTACATCCTAGGATCGGGGCCGGGAGATATCGTGAAGGAGTATAAAACAAACGTGTTAGGTGACTCGGAGAGACAACTCAAGTCGGCTGTCGCCGAGTTTAGCGCGTGGCTGAGGCGGAACAACGACGCTCAACTCAAGGCTTACAGCGAGGCGGTTGAATCGCGCGGGTTTGATACTTCTATAGCAAGACTCTCCGCCGAGTGGAGTGATGAACAGACGATGGACGAAGAAGGGAACATTATCGAAACGTCGAGTAAGGGTTCTCTCAACGTGGCGAGCGGCTTTGATCACGATGCCGCGGCTCAACTGTTGGATGACGCCGTGCGCAGCGCTGTCAACTCAACCATAGGGTCCGCTGGTGGGGCCTTCTTGGTCGCCTTCATCGCTACCGGTTACCTGAACTCTTTCTCGGAGGACGTCCTGGTTTACGCCTTGGCTTTAGCTGGCGCCTACATCTCCGTCTTGTCTCTGCCGCTGAAACGTTCAGAAATCAAGGCTAAGATTCGCCGAACGGCGGATACGTTCCTCGATGAATTAGAACAGGCGATGGAGAAGGAGTGCACGCGAGAAGTTAGCGATGTTGGCGAGAGCGTATCCACGATGTGCGCCCCTTGGGAAGCGAGCGCTCGCGCGGAAGCCGCTCGAGTGGCTGAGTGCATCGACACGCGAAGAAGATTGAAATCTTCTCTCGACGAACTCTTGCGAGACGTCGCAAACTTGTGAACATTTTAGGCGCGCACATGCGCACATGTGAACGGATATTCTACCACGCATTCGTACAATATCATCACATCGTAGTACTCTCCCTCCTCCTACTAGTCACGCTTCGCTACTTCTACTCCTTACTTGGTACACGAGACCTGTGTCACTCGCTCAAGACGCGTCCATGGCGTCTGAGCCGTCCGAGCTTACGCGCTCGCGAACGCGTTCACACAGCGCGCGCATCTCGTCCAACTCGGCCAGGTGTTGCTTGAGAATGCCGGTGAGCGCGACCTTGGCTCTCTGTCGCTCCCCTGCACTTCGAGCCTCGCTCGACACCGACAGCGTTTTAGCGAGAAGATCAAACGATTTCGAAACCTGTTGTTCTCTTGTCGTGGCGTGGTCGGCGCTTCCGCCTTGCACCTTTGCCACCCCGTCGCTCATATCGCTCGGTTCGTTGGTGCGTCGCCCCGATCCCGAAGGTTGCGCGCGTCGAACACTGCGGTCCCTGCCTTGCAGTTCGTTTTACACCTTGTTCGCCTACTCCCGTCGTCGCCTCGCGTAGTCTCCAAGACGACTCCGAAGACTTTCACAGACGTCGCCGTGAGAGAGAGAGAAAACAACTCAGAAGGTACATCGGACGAACAACGGAGGAAGTGAAGTGAAGGAAAAGGCGTTTTCGGTAAACAATAGCATGCTACTTTGCGTTTTCCTTTTTATCTACAAATCGTCTAATTGACGGTGAACAGTGCCCCGTGCTGCGTGCCGCAGTCCTCGCGCGTTTGTCACCTTCGACACCTACTAGTTCGTCCATCCGTGTTCTCTCATCCGTTCTTTTACCTCGAGCATTGGCGCCAGGGATTTCTCGCGCGCGTTGCGCGGTTTCGGTGGCAACAAGTCTAATTTCGCTCTCGCCTTCTCAATTCGTTCGTCGAACAAGTCGTCTGCGAATTTCCACAGCTCATAATCGAGCCAGTTCAGTTCGTCTGCACGAGCAAGCACCCGCCGTGGGATCCGCAGGCGCTGCTGCTTGCTGAACGTGTCGTACTTACCGTGAATACGCGTCGTAAATTTGTCCAAAGCATTGCGTCGAAGTCGCGAGTACTTGTCCATCTGCCGGGCTTCGCAGAAGCGATATTGCTCGCCGACGGTCCGTCGTTTGTGCGTTTGTACCACATCGACTTTGACTCGATTCGAGTCGGCGATTCCGTACGCACTCATCTCAAAGACTCCGTACGATTCATGATTTTCAAAGCCGCGCGCAAAGATTTCGCGTGTCACAGCAGCCTCGCCACTTTCAAGAATGCCATACAGTTCGAGCGCGGCTGAATAAGCCGCAAATTTGACGGCGAGCACGTGGAACCCATCAAATCCTACCCAGTTGTGTTCACCTCTGACTGGCGATACGATGACGCTCGACGCATCAATGGCGAACCGCCGCGCGACGCTCTCTGCGAGAATTTGCACGTACTCCTCGCGAAACGACTCGTCATCCAACTTCTTCGCCTTCAAGCGCGTAAAGCGAAACACCATTCCGACGACTTCTTCTTCAGCTTCGTCGTCATCTGACTCCAAAAGCGCGACGAGCTTTGAACGCAAGTTTGCCTTGTCTGCGTGTGCAGGTTCCACGTACACGGCTGGTTCCGTGAGGCTAAGACTCAAATCGAGCGCGGAAAGCTCTATTGACTCTTCCAGTCGCTCGTGCATGGCTACTGAATCGATTTCGTTTTCTAAGCGTTCTTTCGCGTAATCCATGAGTACTTTCGCGCCCTTGGTCCCTCGCCACAGGGCGCACGTCCTCAGTTCGGCGGCGAGCGGTTCGACGTCTGCGTTGGTGTTGTTCGTGATACCCAAAAGTTGAAAGAATTGACCGTTGTGCATGTCGTCGTGAACGATTGGTAACTCTAACCAGTCTTCAAACGGAGTATAAATTTCCGTATTGTACACGTCGTGAATCTCAACCTTTGCGGCGTCGCCATGTTGTTTGATTTTTTGTTCGTACTGTTGCAGCTGTCGATCGACGTCTCGGATTAAAAACGTCCACGGCCACACATCTCTGGTCTGTATACGAGGGCCTCGTTTCGTTGTGTTCGCCGGTATCGACGGTTCGACGCCAAATGTGCGTGCCGAAACTTCCACCGCGAACTCGTACGCCGACATCAATCGAGCAGACGGCTTGCGTAGCATCATGACAACCTTTGGTTGCTTGACAAAGCGTTCGACGAGACTGTAATCGTCGTGCGTCGCCAGAAATTTGCATTTTGCATCCGACGGATCTATTTTCACACCGTTGTATTGATTCTCGCATGCTGCGCTAGCGTCGAAACACGTCTTCAGAAAGCAAAAATGAAACGAGCGTCCCGCCGT
>Ga0181570_10000923_pt1 | contig 26516 bp, 30 predicted proteins | sample 101ome_18_FD_148667 | JGI IMG/M metagenome (GOLD analysis project Ga0181570, IMG submission 148667) | Coastal salt marsh microbial communities from the Groves Creek Marsh, Skidaway Island, Georgia - 101406AT metaG (spades assembly) | ecosystem: Environmental > Aquatic > Marine > Intertidal zone...
TGGAAGACGTTGTTGTGCACCTAAAATTAATTGATTTGTTGTAGGCATATAACCAATATGTTTTTTTAATAGAATATATACTTCTTTGTAAGGAATAGTTTACTCCTTACAAAGACTAAAAAATAAAAATTTAATCACGTGGTACATAATGTAATAATGCTTTTTCGAATTTTCCTAAAAATGGAATAAAAATTAAGAAATATGCGAAAAAGTATACCGACGCGAGTTGACCAATTAATACATATGGATCTTCTACTGGTTGACAACCAATCCACCCAAGAAGTAAACAATCTGCTACAAATAACCAAAACAGTTTTTTATGTAAAGGTCGGAAATTTGAACTACGAATACTTGATGTATTGATGAATGGAAGGAGTAAAAGAGAGACAAATACTAAACCAATAGCCGCAACTCCAGCAAGTTTATTTGGAATACTACGTAAAATAGCATACACAGGTAAAAAATACCACTCAGGTACAATATGTGCTGGTGTAGACATAGGATTAGCAGGAATATAATTGTCAGGATGTCCTAATGTGTTTGGTGCAAAATAAATGAAGAAAGAAAAAAATAATGCAAAAATTACCCACCCAACTAAATCTTTTAAGAAGAAATAAGGGTAAAAGGATACTTTATCCACTACAGCTAAGCAACCTAATGGGTTATTTGACCCATATTGATGTAAAGCTGCAATATGAACAATACTTGCACCAGCAATAATGAAAGGAAGTAAGTAGTGTAAACTAAAAAAACGATTTAGTGTTGCATTATCTACACTGAAACCACCCCATAACCAATATGTAATATCCATACCAACCACTGGAATAGCCGAAGCTAATGAGGTAATAACTGTAGCACCCCAAAAAGACATTTGTCCCCAAGGAAGTACATATCCAATAAATGCAGTTAAAATCATAAGGAGTAGAATCACAACTCCTACAATCCAAACAAGTTCACGTGGACTCGCATAACTTCCGAAATATAAACCACGGAAAAGGTGAAGATATACTACAATAAAGAACATACTTGCACCATTTGCATGCATGTAACGTAAAAACCATCCACCGTTAACATCTCGCATAATATGTTCAACACTTACAAAAGCTAAGTCTACATGAGGTGTATAGTGCATCGCAAGAAAAATTCCTGTAAGAATTTGGACAATTAAACAAATACCTGCTAGTGAACCAAAACCCCACCAGTAACTTAAATTACTTGGTGTTGGATAATCAATAAGATGATCATTAACAACTGATAATAATGGTTGTTTTAATAAAGAAAGACGACGCATAACTACAAATAATTTTTTGCTTGTTCCACTAAGTATCTTTGTTGGGAAAAATTGTTTATCTATCTTGTGTGATAAACGTGTAGTTCAAGAGAAGTGTGTTGTGTGTGTTCTCCTCAGGTTGGATTTGAACCAACGACCTAATGGTTAACAGCCATGCGCTCTCACCACTGAGCTACTGAGGACTGGAGTATTTTGGTTGGTTTTTATGAATGATTTGTGATGTTTTCACCACAAACCATTTTGTGTTGGACTCGTTTTTTTGTTTTCTTATATTGATTTAACTTTTCGTACAGTTTTAGAGAAATCTCGAGTATTTTGTTCGAAAACATCTTGACGTTTCACGAATACACCTTTATGCATTGTGAGTACAATGGATCCAATCATTGCAATAAGAAGAATAATACTAGCTAAAATAAAAAATACCATGTAATATGTATACACCACATGTCCAATTGTATGAATGGTTGTTGTCTGTTCCATGATATATGGCCAAACAACATATTCAAGATCATTCACATTTAGTGTTTGTTCTTGTACAAATGTATTATAGTTTGCTATCGTATCTTGTATCTGGATAAAATGCTTTTGCCATTGAGAAAAAATGGTTAAACTATTCCATGGTTGTGAGAAGAGTGAAAATAAAAGTGTTGCACTACTTACTGCACCAAATACACTATATATAGTTATAGATTCCATGAAAGAAAGGATAGATTGTGTTTCATATGTCATAACTGGAACAAGATCTTGTTCTAATAAAAGGAAAATTTCACCGAAAAATAATAGACCAAATACTCCACCTACTGGTAGATATCTTAGAATACTATCGTTTATTTCTGCTAATTTAACATTTAACATCATGACAACGAATAAGAATAGCACTGCAATAGCACCAACATAAACAACAAGAAAGACCATTGCAAAAAAGTCAAGGTTAATAAGTAGAAGAAGTCCTGATACGTTACAAAAAACTAAGATTAGAAATAGAACTGAGTATACAGGATTTTTTGCTCTAATAACCATAATACCTGCAAGTAGTGCAAAACTTGCAAACATATAAAATAAAACTAAATTCATAAAAAATGTGTGTTATTTAATACTAGATACTTTGTTTTTGTATAGACTACAAGAACAAAAACAACAAAAAGAACAAGTATATGTTTTTTTATTCACCATTAGAACAATTTACGATTATTTCGTTGATTCCAATGCATATTGGTAATTTTTATTTTTCATTTACAAATTCTTCATTATTTATGTGTTTGTCAACAGGACTTTTTATGTGTCTTTGTATTCTTGTAACAGCTCGTGGAGGATCATTAGTTCCAACACCATGGCAATCACTTATTGAAATGATTTATGAATTTGTTGTAAGTTTAGTTTCTGAACAAGTTGGAGAAAAAGGAAAACAATATTTTCCTATGATATTTACTCTCTTTACTTTTTTGTTATGTAGTAATTTAATTGGAATGATTCCATATAGTTTCACAACTACAAGTCATTTTGTTGTAACTTTCGGATTATCTGTTTCAGTTTTTATTGCTGTTACAATTATCGGATTTCAAATTCATGGCTTACATTTTTTTAGTTTTCTTCTTCCTCCAGGAGCACCTTTAATTCTCGCACCTTTTTTAGTAGTAATTGAACTTGTTTCATATATATTCCGTGCAATTAGTTTAGGTGTTCGACTTTTTGCAAACATGATGGCAGGGCACACTCTTGTTAAAATTCTAAGTGGTTTTGCTTGGAGTATGTTATCATTAAGTGGTGTATTAAAACTTGCAGCAAGTATTCCATTTGCTGTTGTTTTTGCTCTTATGTTTTTAGAAGTTGGAGTTGCTTGTTTACAAGCATATGTGTTTACTATTTTAACATGTATTTACTTAAATGATGCTATTCATCTTCACTAATTTTATATATATTATGTTTGGAGCTTGTTTTCTTTTTTAAGAGCAAGCTTCATCCTACTGAAAGAAGGTCGAGCGGAAATAGCTCAATGGTAGAGTATAGCCTTGCCAAGGCTAGGGTTGAGGGTTCGAGTCCCTTTTTCCGCTGTGAAATATATTTTTTGGGCCTAAGTAGACTTGAACTACTGACCTTACGCTTATCAGGCGTACACTCTAACCAACTGAGCTATAGGCCCGATTGCATGCTCGGAAAGATTCGAACTCTCAACTTCCGAATCCGTAGTTCGGCACTCTATCCATTGAGCTACGAGCACATACATTTTCTTCAGGAGAAAAGGGATTCGAACCCTTAACCTTTGGTTTTGGAGACCACTGTTCTACCATTGGAACTACTCTCCTTTTTTTTATATACTGTCCCTTTCGTCTAGTGGTTAGGACATCGCTTTTTCATGGCGAAGACACGGGTTCAATTCCCGTAGGGGATGCCATACACCATGGCAAAAAAAGAATGTGGTATGCTTTTATTTTTAGTAAGTATTATTGCAAAAATTCTTGGTATCGTTGTTCCTTTACTTGTTGCTGTAGCATATTTAACACTTGCTGAACGAAAAGTAATGGCTTCAATGCAACGCCGTAAAGGGCCAAATGTTGTTGGTTTTTTTGGTATTTTACAACCATTAGCTGATGGTTTAAAACTACTTATTAAAGAACCTGTTTTACCAAGTAGCGCAAATACAGTTGTTTTTTTAGCAGCTCCTGTTTTAACATTTTTACTTGCATTAATTGCTTGGGCTGTTATTCCATTTGGAGAAGGGCTTGTATTATGTGATTTAGATGTTGGTATGTTATATATTTTTGCTATTTCTTCATTAGGTGTATACGGTGTCATTATGGCAGGATGGGCAAGTAACTCTAAATATGCTTTTTTAGGAGCTTTACGTTCTACAGCTCAAATGGTTTCCTATGAAGTATCGCTTGGTTTAATTATTATTACTGTTTTATTATGTGTAGGATCATTAAATTTATCTGCAATTGTAATGGCTCAAGAAGATGTTTGGTTTGGAGTACCACTTTTTCCTTTACTTTTAATGTTTTTTATTTCATGTTTAGCAGAAACAAATCGTGCACCTTTTGATTTACCTGAAGCAGAAGCCGAACTGGTTGCTGGATATAACGTTGAATATTCATCTATGGGATTTGCATTATTTTTTCTTGGTGAATATGCAAATATGATTATGATGAGCGTACTTTGTGTCATTCTTTTTTTAGGTGGCTGGTTACCTCCATTTTCTTTTACATTTTTATATTGGATTCCAGGCTCAATGTGGTTAGGACTTAAAACGATTATTTTTTTATTTCTTTATATTTGGGTACGTGCTGCATTTCCACGCTATCGTTATGACCAACTTATGCGTTTAGGATGGAAAGTTTTACTTCCATTATCTCTTGCTTGGGTACTTTTTGTTGCAGGTATTCTTGTAGCTTTTGATCTTTTACCCTCGACTTTTTCTCAGTAGTTTATTTTTTAGGGGTGTATATATGTATATCATGTATATACTCCAAACCTTTTTACTATTTGAGGCTAAAGCTTTAAATTTATTTTATATGTCTTATATTTTTTATTTCTGAAAGGGTATATATATGTGGTATTTGTAAGGTTGTTAAAGGAAGACTGATCTACAGTCCTCCCTCAACAACAACAAAATGTATATATTAGTATAAGAATGCTTACGTTTTTACAAACAATATACAACTTATCTATCAACGTACTCAACTTGTACGATATACCAAAAAGAATATGTCTTGAAAAAAGTTTCGTACTTCATATGCTTTCAGTACTTATCCTATCACAACGTAGCCTAGTAACCATGCCTATGGCTAGACAATTACTATACCAGAGGTTGTACACATCCGGTCCTCTCGTACAAGGATGTGGTTTTCTCAATTCTTACGCGCACCCCAGGTAGAATCCAAACTGTCTCACGACGTTCTAAACTCAACTCAGGTACCATGTTACTCGGCGAACAGCCGAACCCTTGGGACCTTCTTCAGCCCCAGGATATGATCAGTCAACATCGAGGTGCCAAACAATTCCGTCGATATGGACTCTAGGGAATTATCAGCCTGTTATCCCTGGCGTATCTTTGATTCGTTAAGCACAAGCCTTTCCACTCAGTACTTGTGGATCATTATGACCGACTTTCGTCTCTGCTCGATCTGTGAATCTTGCAGTCAGGCAAACTTATACCATTATGCTCTTCAGTAGGTTTCCGATCTACATTGAGTTTACCTTCGCACGCCTCCGTTACTCTTTAGGAGGCGACCGCCCCAGTCAAACTGCCTCACATACATTGTCTATCCTTAAGATGTTAGACAAAAAACATAGTAAGGGTGGTATTTCAAGGATGTATGTACTCCCACCTATCCTACACATACGTATGGTTTTGTCAATGTAAATGTACAGTAAAGATGCACAGGGTCTTCTCGTCTTGGGGCACGTACTCCGCATCTGCACGGAGAATTCAATTTCACTGAGTCCACACTGGAGACAGTGGGGCAATCGTTACGTCTTTCATGCAGGCCAGGAATTAGCTGGCAATGAATTTCGCTACTTTATGATTGTTATAGTTACAACCGCCGTTTACTAGGCTTTCCATTCGTATCTTTCAACACTCCTTTTAAACTTCTAGCACCGGGCAGACGTCAGACCCTATACTTCATGTTACCATTTTGCAGAGTCCTAATTTTTTAGTAAAAAGTCGTCACCCCCATTTTTGTGTCACCATACTTGGTTTCCCTTCTTCCTAAGGTACGGGAATATTTTGCCGAGTTCCTTCAATGTGGTTCTCTCATCACCTGAGTCTATTCGACTCGTTCACCTGTGTCGGTTTAGGGTACGGTCAATAACATTTATACATTTTCCTGGATACTTACTTACTATACACCATATCCAATTGAAGCTTTTAGAAGCAAATACCGTCAATATAAATACTGTCCATTAAGCACACGAATGCGTGTATCTCTTAGGGACCGAACATAACTCTGCGCTGTAGACCAGAACGCAGAAACCCTTGAACATACGGTGATCATGATTCTACATGATTTTCGTTACTCATGTCAGCATAGTCACTTTTGATACCTCCAAAAATACTCTCGTATTTTCTTCATCGGCGTACAAAACGCTTCGCTACCTTTAAATAAAGATCTTTAAACCAGCGCGTCGGTGTTTCTGTTCAGCCCCGATACATTTTCAGTGCAAAACAACTCGACTAGTGAGCTATTACGCTTTCATGATAGAATGGCTGCTTCCAAGCCAACCTCCTAGTTGTCAACGTTGTTTCACTCCTTTTCCCACTCACAGAAAGCTTAGGGACCTTAGCGTCTGGGCTGGGCTGTTTCCCTTTCGACATATAACCTTAGCACTATATGTCTGACTGCACATTTCGTGTTACATGTTAGATGGTATTCGGAGTTTCCTTGAGAGCAGTAAGGTTTTGGACCCCCATAGCTCAATGAGTGCTCTACCCCCATTAACAGTTTTGTCTATGTACGCTTTACCTCAATAAATTTCGCGAAGAACCAGCTATTTCTAAGTTTGATTGGCCTTTCACCCCTTATCTCAAATCATCCGCGTCTATTGCTACAGACGTCGGTTCGGTCCTCCAAAAGACATTACGCTTTCTTCAACCTGTTCAAGATAAGATCACTTAGTTTCGGGTCAAATGAAGCAAATTTCATGCCTTTGTCGACTTGCTTTTGCTACGCGTCCACATCCCTGCTTACGCACACTTGCTTCATTTAGTCGCTGACCCATTATGCAAAAGGTACACTGTCACTCTGTTTTAATAGACTAAAACATAAGCTCCAATTGCTTGTCAGTATTCTGTTTCAGATCTTTTCACTCCCTACGGTCTAGGGTTCTTTTCACCTTTCCCTCACGGTACTTGTACACTATCGATCTATATATCATATTCAGGCTTAGAAGGTGGTTCTCCTATCTTCAAACACTTTAACATGTTTTACTTTTTTACTCTATATATTTTCATCATACAGGACTTTTACCTTCTTTGGTCATGCTTCCCAGACATGTTTTGCACAAATATATAGAAATTGCCTGTTCCGCTTTCTCTCGCCGATACTCACGGAATCTCGGTTGATTTCTTTTCCTAAAGGTACTAAGATGTTTCAGTTCCCTTTGTGTGAATCTTTATGTGGTTTTCCACGATGGGTATTTGTACCTTTCTCACGGTTTGTCTTAGATACAACTTTTCGCATAATTTAACGCCCATTCATGATATATAGTCAAGGCATCCCCAAAATACTTTAAATTAAAAAAACAAAAGAAAATAAAAAATACAGAGAAAATTGACGAAAAGTGGATTCGAACCACTGACACACGGAGTATGAATCCGTTGCTCTAACCAACTGAGCTACTTCGCCAATAGAATAAGTTGTATGTCTACTTCTAGAAGTAGACATACAACCGTTAACATTTTCCGCTTTCCAAAAAGGAATACAGCATCGTTGACTGCGTGGACTACGCCGGTATCTAATCGGCTTCGCTCCCCACGCCTTCGCGCCTCAGTGTCAGATCTAAGCCAGAAAGGTGCTTTCGCTTTTGGTGTTCCTTCTAATATCTAAGAATTTAACTTCTCCACTAGAAATTCCCCTTTCCTCTCTCAGTCTCCAGTGTAACCGTTCTTTTCGCTTTACTTAGTATAACAATAAGGATTTAACAAAAAGCTACGAAACACAACCTACACGCCATTTACGCCCAATTATTCCGAATAACACTTGCCCCTTCTGTATTACCGCGGCTGCTGGCACAGATATTAGCCGGGGCTTCTTATGCAAGACACGTCACTATCCATATACATGCAAGCATGTTCTTGCTGAAAGAGTTTTACAAGCAATATACCCTTCATCACTCACGCGATATAGCAGGATCACACTCTCGTGCATTGTCCATGATTCCTCACTGCTGTCTCCCATGGGAGCCTGGGCCGTGTCTCAGTCCCAGTGTGGCTGATCATCCGCTAAGATCAGCTAAAGATCTTCGACTTGGTGAGCCCTTCCCACACCAACTATCTAATCTTATGTAGGCTTATCTTCTTACAACAACTTGTTTTCTCAAAGCATTTCACTCCTTTAAAAAGGTAAATTCCTACACATTACGCACCCGTTCGCTACAAAAGCAATACACTCTTGTTCAACTTGCATGTGTTAAGCCTATCGCAAGCGTTCATTCTGAGCCAGGATCAAACTCATACGTTTCGTTACTTTCTATCATAAAAAATACTACATTATCTTGTACAAAAAAGAGTCCTTCCAGCCGCAGGTTCCCCTACGGCTACCTTGTTACGACTTCATATCAGTCACAATACCTACAGTGCTATCCTATAAAATATACATCTTATGCATAATAAAATATACATATGTATATATACCCATACAATACTTTGTGCAGATCTCGCTCCCATTATGTGACGGGCGGTGTGTACAAGGCTTAGATACAAATTCACCGTAGCATGCTGATCTACGATTACTAGCGATTCCATCTTCATGTTCTCGAGTTGCAGAGAACAATCCGAACTACGACGGCTTTTAAGGATTTGCTCCATGTCACCATATTGCCACCTTTTGCTTCCGCCATTGTAGCACGTGTGTAGCCCAACCCATAAGGGCCATGCGGACTTGACGTCATCCTCACCTTCCTCCCGTATGTCACTGGCAGTATGATAAGGTATACTAAAAAATATACACATATCAAGAGGGTTGCGTTCGTTCTAGGACTTAACCCAACAGCTCACGCCACGAACTGACGACAGCCATGCAGCGCCTGTATACCAAAATACAAAGCATAACCTTCGCTTTCTGTATATTGCAAGGATTGGTAAGGTTCTGCGCGTTGTTTCGAATTAAACCACATGCTCCACCGCTTGTGTAAGCCCCCGTCAATTCCTTTAAATTTTAGCCTTGCGGCCGTAGTCTTTAGGCTGCTGATTTCATGCGTTAGCGCACTCTCTGAAAAATATGCGGAAAAATAAATCATATAAAGCACGACATACTCTCAACACAAGAGACATGACAATATATCTATATATACACACAGAAAAACACATATTCCACGACAGAACACATACTACTCCATATACATACATAAACTTGCATCTTATAATACAAGGATTACAATATCTAGTATACACACCACAATTCATTCTGTTTTTCACTTTGCAAAGAAACATCAAAAATATATAAACATAGGACTAAAACAAATACTATACCAGTAGCAAAACTTTCAAACATAAGAACGTCAGATGAATAAGGTTCAATTATTTACGATCTAAATCTATTTTACGTGTATAATTTAACAAAGAACTCTATCTTATATGTATACTTCTATTTTAAATCTATATTTTATTTACAATTTAAAATTAGTATTTATTCGTCCCCCTTCGCTCCCGCTCACCCGGACACCCCGCCCGCTCATCTCTATATTTTTTTGTAATTTCTAAAATTAATATTTATTCGTCCCCCCTTCGCTCCGCTCGCCCGGACACCCCACCTTTTTTGTTTTTTTTTTGTATTCCCTAGTAGATCATCACATTTCTGGAATATTATAACACTGGTTATAGACTGGAGAGAATAATTTGAAAATAACATAAAAAAATAATAAAATGAAGAGGCTATTTATTACATTTTGTTATTTAAAAAATCTTGTGTATTTTACTTCAAAGATCAAATAGTCGAGAACTCGTTGTAGGAATTCAGTCTTTATAGACTTTGAAAAGTAACTATGTAGAGTAAAACCTCTCGAGTACTTGACTATTCTGACTCCTACATGAAAAAATAAATAGAGGAGTACCTGAAAGGGGTATTGATATAATAGAAGGTCTAGTATGTTCTACCTGTGTGTCGTTTGGTAGTTCTTTCTATATACATGTATACTATTGATATATTGTATATAGAAAGGTATGTAGTATTGATGAAAAAGGTCTACGTATAAATTTGACTTTATTCTTTTAAACATTCATCTCCGTGGATAATAGATACCTTCACGTACATTTTGAAGACTTTTAGATCTGCTTTATGTTTATATGTTGTAGTATATATACCGTCACAAAAGAGTTCAGGTATATATAATTAAAGGTATTATTTTTGTAAGAGGTTAAATTGTGTTTCTTTCACTGCTGGAATTTCTTCAAACGTGTGAAATGCTGGTGGTGATGGTGTTGTCCATTCAAGTGTAGATACAGAGGTATCTTCATCATCGAAAGCCCATGGATTTTCTTCACATACATCATTACCAGTTAAGGTAGCAAATACAACATAGAAGAAAAAGAGACTTGCTAAGATTGATAGATAAGATCCATAACTACAGATGACATTCCACTGTGCAAAAGCATCTGGATAATCTGGGATACGTCGTGGCATTCCAGCTAATCCAAGGAAGTGCATTGGGAAGAATGTAAGGTTTACACCAATAAAAAATAACCAAAAGTGGATTTGTCCTAAGATTTCTGGGTATTGATATCCAGAGATTTTTCCAATCCAATAGTAGAATCCTGCAAATAATCCAAATACCGCACCCATTGAGAGTACATAATGGAAGTGAGCAACGACATAGTAGGTGTCGTGTAAAGCAATATCAATTCCAGCATTTGCAAGAATAACTCCTGTAAGTCCACCTACTGTGAATAAGAAGATAAATCCAATTGCAAATAACATAGGTGTTCGTAAATGGATGGATCCACCCCATGCTGTAGCAATCCAACTAAAGATTTTAATCCCTGTTGGCACTGCAATAATCATGGTTGCTGCTGTAAAATATGCACGTGTATCTACATCAAGACCTACTGTATACATATGGTGTGCCCAAACAATAAACCCAAGTAATCCAATACTTAACATGGCATATACCATTCCAATTTGTCCAAAAATAGCTTTTCGGGAAAATGTTGAAATCACATGACTTACAATTCCGAAAGCAGGTAAAATAAGGATATAAACTTCGGGATGACCGAAAAACCAAAATAAATGTTGGTATAAAATAGGGTCTCCTCCACCACTTGGATCAAAGAAACTGGTTGAAAAGTTTCGATCGGTTAATAGCATTGTAATTGCTCCTGCGAGTACTGGTAATGAGAGTAAAAGTAAAAATGCTGTAATTAAGACACTCCATACGAATAATGGTAATCGGTGCATTAATAATCCAGGTCCACGCATATTAAAGATGGTTGTAATAAAATTGATTGCTCCTAAGATACTACTTGCACCTGATACGTGTAAACTAAAGATAGCTAAATCTACAGCCCCTCCTGAGTGACTTGTAATATGACTCAATGGTGGGTAAACTGTCCATCCAGTTCCTACACCTACTTCAACTAAAGCTGAACTAAGTAGAAGTAATAATGAAGGAGGGAGTAACCAGAAACTAATATTGTTTAAACGTGGGAATGCCATATCAGGTGCACCAATCATAATTGGTACAAACCAATTACCGTATCCACCAATAAGGGCTGGCATTACCATAAAGAAAATCATAAGGAATGCATGTGCTGTAATTAACACATTATATAGTTGATGATTTCCTCCTAAAATTTGATTTCCAGGTTGTGCTAATTCCATACGAATTAAAAGGGAAAAACATGATCCTAAAACTCCAGAAAAAGCACCAAAAATAAGATATAATGTTCCAATATCTTTATGGTTTGTTGAGAAAAGCCAACGTTGAATGAAATTCATCATACAATTGTTTTTTTCTTTGTACTCAATGCATGCTATTCATAAGATTTTAAAATTAACAAAATGTAATAAATAGCCTCACCAAAATCTTTTTAAAAAGTAGTTTGGTATATGATTAAAAAAGAGACTACAAAAGGGTTTATAATTATATTAAAAGTGTTGATCACTTGGGATAAGTACTTTTTTACATATGTCTGGATCTAAAGGATGTAAAAATTGTTAAAAGTGGGGTATGCTTTCACCTGCGTGTCCCATAGTGGTATAGTATATACAGGGTATATATAAGTCAAGATCGAAGTCGGTTTGGGTTCGGTTGGTTCTATATATACTAAAGAAAGCATGAAAAAAAAAAGAAGTATCCTTGCATAGGAAAAGTATTTCCCATACAAGGTTTTTTTGTTGACTTTACAAGTAAGAAGTTATTTTTTCTTTGTTTTATTTCCTGTTTTTTTTACAGTATTTTGAGTATTTTCAACTTGTTTTGTGTCTATTTGTTTTTGTGTTACATTTTTTCGTTTCATGGTTCCAAGTAATTGTAATGCATTTTCCATACATAGTTTTTGCATATGTTGTTTTTGGAGTTGCATAGCTTCTAACATAACATGTGTATATGTTTGAGAAGTTACGTTATGCAAGTGTGCATGTACTGCATTTTGTTGTGATACCATGTGTTGTAACTGTGTGACTGTACGTGTTTGTACTGAATTTTGGAGAGCTTTTGCACGTTGTGTATGTAAGTCTTGTAACTGATGTTGAACAAGTGTTCCTAAAGCGGTCATACTTTGTGCTAATGTTTGTTGCATTTGAATCTGATGTTTTACTTCATGATACAATGTTTCTTTGGCAACAAAAAAGGCTTGTAATTCAGTTTGAATTTGATCTGCACGTGTTTGGAAGGTTTCAGCGATTGTATCTCCCATTGTGTGTGCACTTGTAGCTATAAAGGCAAGAAAACTTAAGGCAATAAGTAATTCTTCATTATAAATTAAGATATTTTTGGAACTACAAACAAGGAAAAGTAATGTTCCTCCTAAGATATAAGCAAGATTTTGTTGAATCATTTGCATAGGATGTTGTATTTTTTGTTATATATGTGCATGTTTTTCATACACATATATTTATTTTGTGAATAGTGTATGTACTAGTGTTTTATCGAATACACGCATTTTCGGTGTATTTTTTGGATGTAGGAATTGTGTAGCTGCTTGTGCACTTGGTGGTAGAGTATGTTTTAAGGCTTGTGAAACGTGTGCATATGTAAATGCATTTTGTTTCATTTGACTGGTATACTGTGTTTGTAAGCTATTTAATTGCTTTTGTTGTACTTGTGCAGTTTGTTCTTTCATCCATTCTTGTGACTTTTGCATTGCATTTTGCACAGCTTGTTTTGCTTTGTTACATGCATCTGTCATATGTATTCCTGTTGTGTGTTGTACATGAAAAGTTTCTTGTTGTAAAGGACTTTCTTGGGTGATTTGTGCTTGTTCAGCTTTTTGATGTCTGACATAAAGCACCTTCGCAATTTGTGGGAGAATATACTTGGTCAGTACAAGATAAAAAAAACCAAATGTACCACATAACCAAAAAAACTGAGAAAAATACGACGTAGGATCCAATTGGGGCATAAAACTTTAACTTTGTTTAGAGAACAAGAAAATAAATCAATGGGAAAGTGGCTGAGCGGTTCAAGGCGACAGACTGTAAATCTGCTGACTTTTGTCATCGCAGGTTCGAATCCTGCCTTTCCCATATTTTTTTACTAGGGTTAGATAACATAATGGTAATGTATTGGATTGCAAATCCTATAATGACGGTTCAAGTCCGTCTCTAACCTTAATAAAATGTGTTATGGCGAATATAACTTAATCGGTTAAAGTGTCAGACTGTGACTCTGAAAATACGGGTTCAATTCCCGTTATTCGCCTTAAGTGCTGGGAGTGATAAAATTTGAAGTATAGGAGTAGTTAATGTAAAAAGCATATTGACTGGAACTTGTTGTACAATTAAACTATCTTCAATTTTTATATCTTTATGTGTTAAAACATCAATGTCAAAAAGATTAATTAAAGTCTTTCCATAAGATCCTGCAATTATATTGCAAGGTAACTCATTTTGTTTAGACATTTGTTGAAATTTTTTTAACACTTTTTTAAATGTATTGATATTTTGTATACATACTATTCGACACGTTCCTGTAATAGTTGATAATAAGGGAGTAATCCATTCTGTTGCATTGGTTTGTACTCGATGCACAGGAATCTGTTTTATCTGAATAGATGCATCAATTGCATATAGATTTTCAAGAAAAAGAGTATTGTCATTTGATGAAAGTGGATGCATTTGTACTACTACTGTAAAAGGTGATTCGCTAAGCTCAGTTTTTATTGCAGTTGTTAAACAATTTTTTTCGTACATATATCTATACTTGTTTTGTCATACGATGCTTTTCGTGTAAAATGCATAGTATATTTTTTTTGTAAAAGTCACACTCTTATTTAAAAGTAATAAAAAAAAAAGAGAAAGAATTATGAACACTCAAGCAGAATACATTTTATCAAAGGTCGATAGCTTAATTAATTGGGCTAGAAAAGGGTCTTTATGGCCAATGACTTTTGGTTTAGCTTGTTGTGCTGTAGAAATGATGCATACTGGAGCTGCTCGTTATGATTTAGATCGTTTTGGTATGATTTTTCGTCCAAGTCCCCGCCAGTCTGATGTTATGATTGTAGCAGGTACATTAACAAATAAAATGGCACCAGCTCTTCGAAAGGTATATGATCAAATGCCTGAACCACGTTGGGTTATTTCAATGGGAAGTTGTGCAAATGGTGGTGGATATTATCATTATTCATATGCTGTTGTTCGTGGCTGTGATCGTATTGTTCCAGTAGATGTGTACGTACCAGGCTGTCCTCCAACTGCTGAAGCTTTATTGTATGGTTTAATGCAGTTACAGAAAAAAATCCATGCTCAAAAAAATACATTACTTTGGTATGCAAAGTAATTAAAAATGTACAAGTTACATAAAAAAAAAGATAAAGTATGAATCAATCTTTTGTACATGTGTTAACCAGCATGGTACCTAAATGGTTAGAAGAAATTCAAGTTATTCGCGATGAAATAATTTGTATTGTACCATCATGGGCTTTACTACCTTTTCTAACGTTTTTAAAAAACCATACAAATACACAATTTAAAATGTTAATTGATATTACTGCAGTAGATTATCCTTCACGCTCTTCTCGTTTTGAAGTTGTGTATCAACTTTTAAGTATTCATTATAATGCACGTATTCGTGTAAAAACGAATGTTGATGAGCTTACACCAATTGAATCAGTTTCTTCATTGTTTCCATCAGCAAATTGGTTTGAACGTGAAACATGGGATATGTTTGGTATTTGTTTTTTAAATCATCCTGATTTACGTCGTATTTTAACTGATTATGGCTTTGAAGGTCATCCTTTAAGAAAAGATTTTCCTGTAAGTGGGTATGTAGAATTTAGATATGATGATTCAAAAAAACGTGTTATTTCAGAACCTGTTGAACTAGCACAAGAATTTCGTTATTTTGATTTTGCAAGTCCTTGGGAATTAATTGAAAAAAAGTAATGTATTTTACTACTATTAAATTTGACATGCACACTAAATCTAGTGTGCATATCAATATATTTTGTAAAGTGAAATTATTCCCATTCAAGAGCACCTTTACGCCATTCATATACAAAACCGATTGTAAGAATAAGTAAAAAAACAACCATTGTCCAAAATCCAGTTAACTGAATTGTATGTAAAGATATAGCCCATGGAAATAAAAAGGTTACTTCTAAATCAAAAATGATAAATAGAATAGCAACTAAATAAAACCGAATATCAAAACGTGCTCTAGCATCATCAAATGGATCAAACCCACATTCATATGCAGACACTTTTTCGGGGTCAGCTTTTTGTGTAGAAAATACAAAGGATAAACTTAAAATAAGCATAGATAAAACCATGCTGATTACAAAATATACAAGTAAGGGTACGTATTCGCTCATAGAAATCTTTATTTTTGTTCTTTCGGGTGTTTAGCTCAGTTGGTAGAGCATCTCGTTTACACCGAGAATGTCAGCGGTTCAAGTCCGTTAACACTCAAAATGGGAAAGTAGCTTAATGGTAGAGTCCTGGCCTGTCACGCCAGTGGGTGCGGGTTCAAGTCCCGTTTTTCCCGACATATTTTATAAAGTTTTATGTTGTTAACGATCAACTTCACCAAATACAATATCTTGTGTTCCAATAATTGTTACAACATCAGCTAACATATGGTTTTTAGCCATGAAATCTAGTCCTTGTAAATGTACAAATCCAGGTGCACGGATTTTACAGCGATAAGGTTTATTTGAACCATTACTTACTAAGTACACACCAAATTCACCTTTTGGTGCTTCCACAGCTGTATATGTTTCAGAAGCTGGAACAACAAAACCTTCTGTATAGAGCTTGAAGTGATGAATTAGAGACTCCATAGACTCTTTCATATGTGTACGAGAAGGAGGTGTAATTTTTCGATCATCTGTCTTAATAGTCCCTTCTGGTAACATATTAATACATTCCATAATAAGTCGAAGACTTTGTCGCATTTCTTCAATACGAATTAAATAACGATCATAACAATCTCCACGTGAACCAACAGGAATATCAAAAGCAAGTTCATTATACACATCATATGGTTGTGTTTTTCGAAGATCCCATGAAACACCTGAACCACGTAACATTACTCCAGAAAAGCCCCATTGCATAGCTTCATCAGCTGTTACAACACCTATATCTACAAGACGTTGTTTCCAAATACGATTATTTGTAAGCATTTCTTCCATTTCGTCAATACGGGAAGCAAAATGTTGACAAAACACATGCACATCATCACAAAACCCAAGTGGTAAATCTTGAGAAACGCCACCTGGTCGAATATATGCCGCATGCATACGTGCACCTGATACACGTTCATAAAACTCCATAAGTTTTTCACGCTCTTCAAAAGCCCATAAAAAAGGTGTTAGAGCTCCTACATCCATTGCATGACAACTTAAAGCTAATAAATGATTTAGAATACGTGTTATTTCACAAAATAAAACACGGATATACTGTGCACGTAATGGTACTTCACAATTTAATAATTTTTCTACAGCTAATGAATATGCATGTTCTTGTGCCATCATAGAAACATAGTCTAATCGGTCAAAATAAGGTAATGCTTGCATGTAGTTTTTATATTCAATAAGTTTTTCAGTTCCACGATGAAGTAATCCAATATGAGGATCTGCACGTTCTACAACCTCACCATTCATTTCTAGAACTAAACGTAACACCCCGTGTGCTGCAGGATGCTGAGGACCAAAGTTTAATGTAAAATTTTTAACTTTCTTAGAAAGAACTGCACGATCTAATGCCATATATATTTTTTTTTTATTGATTTTGTTTTTAAATAAAACGTAAAAGAAAATAACTTTTAAGGAGGAATGGCTGAGTGGCTGAAGGCATTGGTTTGCTAAATCAACGTATAGATCTCTATACCATGGGTTCGAATCCCATTTCCTCCGAATTTTTTAAGAAATAAAAAAAAGGGGATGTAGTTCAATTGGCAGAACGCATGCTTTGCAAGCATGAAGTTACCGGTTCAAGTCCGGTCATCTCCAGTACTTTAGGTTTATACATAAAATTAATATATTTAATACTATGTAACGCCTTCGTAGCTCAGTTGGTAGAGCGTTCCCATGGTAAGGGAAAGGTCTTCGGTTCAAGTCCGACCGTTGGCACAAAAAAAAAGAGTTTTTTGTATGATTTCAATTCAAGTCACATTAAAAGCTTTTGAAGTTGATATTCTAAAACAACAAACAAAAGTCTTATGTGATCTGTGTCAACCGAGTAAACTTGCTCGTGTAGTTAGTTTACCTATAAAAAAGAAAAAGTTTACTGTTTTACGTTCCCCACATGTTCATAAAAAATCACGAGAACAATTTATAATGCAGATTCAAAAAACCCGTATTTCCATTAAAAATACACTCACTGATTTTTTTACACATCGTTTACTTTTTGCATGCAAACATTTACTTGGTCATCAAGTACAAATAAAACAGCGTTTAGTATATACTACAAAGTTGTGGGCATAAGTAAAACAAGTATTTGCGAAAGGTGGGACTTGAACCCACACACATAATTGCACTACCCCCTCAAGGTAGCGCGTCTACCAATTTCGCCACTTTCGCATAAAAAAAGTAACATGTATGACACGTTCAGTTTGGAAAGGTCCCTTTGTGGACGTAAGTGTATTACAACAATCATTTGACAAACGTATTAATATTTGGTCTCGAAGGTCTGTGATTATACCACAATTTATTAATCAACAAGTCTATATTTATAATGGTAAAACATTTGTATCTTTACTTGTTACAGAGGATATGGTTGGTCACAAATTTGGTGAGTTTGCGATGACACGAAAACGAGCCCTCCATAAAAAAAAAGTGAAAAAAAAGAAGTAATATGGCTCAAAAAATTGCACCGGCAGCATTACGATTATATACAAATAAAAAGTTTGATGCTTCTTGGTTTAGTGATCGAATGTATGGTTCTTTATTACAAAAAACTTTAAACATAAAGAAATTTGTACATTCTATTTTTGAAAGTATTGGGACAAAAACAGCACTTTCTCATGTTCAAGCAAATCCACAACATATATATATACAAAGTTTTTTTTGTTCACCAAGAGTAATGAACCAAAGACTTCGAAAAAAATATGTTGCACTAGAATCAAATACGCAATTTTTACATCCTTTTGAAGCATATTTAACAGGCAAAGAAAAATTTGGAAGATATCCTCTTTTTGCTATTTGCCTTGGTGCTCAACATAAGGAATGGGAAATATTTCAACATATTGGTTTTATGCATTTATTATTACTTATGAAGTATCGTTCATCTCAGCAGCATGTCGTTTCTAACTATAGAAATAAGGTTATGGCTGCAATGCTGTTAAAAAAAAATAGAAATATGTATACGCACAAAAAACAGTTTCCTATTTTCAATACTTCTGAGCAAAAAAAAAATCAAATAATAACTAAATATGTCTCTCATATTGAAAATGTTTTAGCATTATATACACAAAAAAAAGTTGTATGGACACCTTATAAAATTAAGAATGCGTTTACAAGTGCTTCTTTTGTTGCACATTATATTGCTTTACAATTTGAGCAAAATAAAAAGAAACCGTTCCGTAGTATTTTTCAAGATGTATTAAAACAATGTGTTAAAACACCACAACTTGTAGGTATTCGAATAGCTATTGCTGGACGAATTGGTGGAGCTGAAATGGCACGTGTTGAACAAACCCAATATGGGCAAACTTCGTTACATGTCTTTTCTCATACAATTGATTATCATGCGACCTCTGCTTATACACCTCATGGTTTGCTTGGGGTGAAAGTTTGGATGTCTTTTAAATCATAGTCTCTTATAAAAAGTGTAAAAACAGATATTTTATGTTACAACCAAAACGTACTTCTTTTAGAAAAATGCACAAAGGTCGTGTTAGTGGAACAAAAAAACAGACATTACACTTTGGATCATTTGGGTTACAAGCTTGTTCTGCAGGAAAGTTAAAGGCTTCCGTTATAGAATCAATGAGACGTGTTATGACGAGAAAATTAAAACGTCAAGGTCAAATTTGGATTCGTATTTTTCCAGATATTGTGGTAAGTGAAAAACCAGCAGAAGTAAGAATGGGTAAAGGTAAAGGTTCTCAATCCTATTGGATTTGTCGTATACAAAAAGGGCAAGTATTGTTTGAACTTGATGGTGTTCCCAAATCTTTAGCTCTTCAAGCTCTAAAATTGGCATTACATAAATGTCCTATACCATCACATATTCTGTCATTACACTAAAATGTGTTGTTAAAAAGAAAAATATATTTTTCATGATTCAAGTAGGTACAAACTTAGATATTACAGATAATTCCGGAGCACGTGTTGTAAAGTGTGTAAAAGTTTTAGACAAAACTAAACAGTCTACCGGATATACAGGTACATTATGTATAGTTTCGGTTAAAAGTTTAATTAGAAAACAAAAAAGTAAAGTAAAAAAAGGACATCTGTATAAAGCAGTTGTTTGTGAAACAAAAAAAATGGGAGGAAGAGCAGATGGTAGTCAAATGAGTTGTTCAAGAAATACAGCTGTGTTACTATCACCTCAACAAACTCCATTAGGTTCACGTATTCAAGGAATTACTCCTTACGAACTTCGTATGAAAAAACATACCAAACTTCTTTCATTATCATTATCAAATGTTTAAATACGTTATACGTATATACAATTTAAAAAATACAAAGATATGAATACAAACCAATCTTTGATTCCACAACTTTTAGAAAGAGATTTACTTGTAAAAATATCTTGTGGGTCCAGTTTTAACTTACCTTCTATCGAAAAAGTTGGAATACATTATACAAGTAAAAATGTTTCTGCAGATCCAAAACAAAGTATCTTAGCTTTTACCGCTTTGCAGTGTATTTCTGGACAAACACCTACCGTAGTTCGAGCAAAAAAAGCTGTTGCTACTTTTAAATTAAAAAAAAAGCAAATTGTTGGATGGAAGGTTACACTAAGAAATAAACTTATGTATAATTTTCTTATGCAGTGTATGAATATAGTTCTACCTCAAATAAAACAATTTAAACGAATACAAGTGACTAAATCTCAACCAAATGTTCATTTTGGAATTGATCAAGTACTCTTCTTTCCTGCTTTAAAAAATCATGTAAATGTTTTTGAAACATTAAATGGCTTTTCAATTCATTTGCATACAAATGCAAAAACAGTTGAAAATACTTTATTAATTTGTAGCGGGATCAAATTACCTGTTAAAATCCAAAACAAAGAGGTAAATGTACACAACTAAAAAAATTTATTCCTTATGCAACGTAGAAATTTAAAAGATGTACAAAAGCGTGCGTTATTTTCACGTGTCGAACATAAAAGAAATATATTACGTGCAATGTTAAAAGACCGAACTTTACCACAACATATACGTTTTCATATGAGTGTAGAGTTAAATTCTTTACCCCGTAATAGTATACCAACAAAAATCAAAAATCGATGTGTACAAACTGGTCGATCCAAGGGAGTATATCGTCTTTTAAAAATGTCACGTATCCGTATGCGTGAGCTTATGGCTATGGGTGCATTGCCAGGAATAAAAAAAGCAAGTTGGTAACTCCACAAATTTTTTTACAAAAAAATAATGTACTATGGATCCTATAAGCAATATTCTTTGTACCATACGTAATGGTATATCTGCAAAAAAAACATATGTTTCTTTACCATATGGAAAAATAGGTTGGTCTATTTGTCATGTGTTATATTTATATGGATATATTCATGGTATGGGAATACAATTATTTGGAAAACACAAACGCATTGTTGTTGTATTACTTCCGCAGAATGAATATACAAGTTACACAAAATTTACACGAATGTCATCTCCAAAAAAACGTATTTATATGTCAGTACATGAACTACGTAGTAGTATACATAGTTTTCATGTACGTATTCTATCTACATCCAAGGGTATTATGGCAGATAAAGATGCTATTAAAGAAAATGTAGGTGGAGAAGTTTTATTTATTTGTAACTAAATTTTTATAAATAAAGTAAAGCATTCTGTATAAATTCTAAAATAAAAAATAAGTATGTATGCATACACAAAATAACTATATCAGAAAAATAAGTATTCCTTCTTCAGTAAAAGTACAATTTGAACGAAAAACTTTACTTGTGGAAGGACCGTTAGGTACTTTACATATTGATATTTCATTATATGACCCTTCTAATTTAATGAATATACAAGTTAAAGAAAAACCTATATCTCAAATAGTGGTACAAAGCTATTATCAGTATGCTAAACCAATGATGAAAACTTTTTCAACAATTTTAGAATCATCAATAATAGGTGTGACACAAGGACATATGATGCAATTAGAAGCAGTTGGAGTTGGTTTTAAAATTTCATGTACCCCTACTCATGTCCAATTTAAAGTTGGTTTAAGTCATACAGTTTCTTGTATTATTCCGAATGATATTCGTATGTTTACACCAAAACCTACGCAATTAGTGGTATTTGGAATTGATAAACAACGTGTTTCACAGGTCCTTGCACAACTACGTTCAATTAGAATACCTGAACCTTATAAAGGAAAAGGTTTACGTCGAAAAACGGATATTATTTTACGTAAAGAAGGGAAAAAAAAGTAATTTTATGGTTTTTTTTATGCAACAAAACTTACGTCCAAATATAAAAGTACGTAATGCTCTTACACAAATTTATGGAATTGGTTCGTTTACAGCAAATCAAGTCTGTGATCAACTAGGACTTCGTTCGTCGTTATTAGTGAAACATCTAAATGGTGCTCAATTAGATCAACTTGCTAGGGTTATAAATCGTTTTCATGTTACTGGGCAAGAACTAGAACGTGTTATTCAACAAGATATTTCTCGTTTTGTACGTATTAGTATTTATAAAGGGTTTCGTTTTACTCAAGGATTACCTGTTCGAGGTCAACGTACACATACAAATGGACGTAATACAAGAAAGAAAAAAAAGCCAATTTTACGTGCTTAACATACTACATGTATAAAAAATTTTGTATATTTATGAACTTTATTCAAGGTATTTCTAAAAATCAGTTTTTAAAATCAAATGTAACAAGAAAAGTGAAACAGACGAATCAAACATTATTTGCTTCTCAGGAACAAGCAATTGTTCATGTATTAAGCTTGTTAAACAACACTTTTGTAACATTAACAACTTTAGATGGAAAAACATTAGCCTGGTCTTCTGGAGGTACCGAAGGATTTAAAGGTTCACGTCGTGCTACAAGTTATGCTGCACAATCTAGTGGTGAAACTATTGGTAGAATTGCACTAGAAAAAAAGCTTTCTGTTGTCAGTGCTTGTCTAAAAGGACCTGGATACGGGAAAGAAGCTTCTCTCAGAGGTTTAAAAATGGCTGGTATAAAAATAGTAAAAATTAAGGACGTGAGTTCTATTCCACATAATGGATGCCGTCCAAAAAAGAAACGTCGCGTGTAAAATATATTTGTGTGCAAACACACACGCGATAACCATATACTAGATATAAACTGTATTGGCGTTGATGCAAGCATCCTATTTATTGTATGGCTGAAGGTGCAAAATTAATTGGAGCTGGTTGTGCCACCATTGCGTTAGCAGGAGCTGGTGCCGGAATTGGTATTGTATTTGGATCATTTATCAGTTCTGTAGCTCGTAACCCATCATTAACCAAAACACTTTTTGGATACGCGATTTTAGGTTTTGCTTTAACAGAAGCAATTGCTCTTTTCGCTCTTATGATGGCTTTCCTTATTCTTTTCGTATTCTAATAATCGGTTTGCAAAATTAGCATGCTTGACCCCGATGGTTGAAAATGGATAAAAAAATTTATTTTCATTTCAAATATTGGTTCTTTGAAAAGGTCTTATAAAAAAACTATAAGACCCGACGAAACGGCTTATAGTTTAATTGGTAAAACACACTGCTCATAACAGTGCATATGTGGGTTCAAGTCCCACTGAGCCAAAAAAAGCGGATATGATGAAATTGGTAGACATATCAGATTTAGGTTCTGATGAACATGTTTCGTGGGGGTTCAAGTCCCTCTATCCGTAAATATACTAGGGTGTGTAGCTCAATGGTAGAGCATTAGGCTTTTAACCTACTGGTTGCAGGTTCAAATCCTGCCATACCTAAACACTGCGGGATAGAGTAATCGGTAACTCGTCAGGCTCATAATCTGAAAAATGTAGGTTCAAGTCCTACTCCCGCTCGAAAAAGGACGGGTGTCTGAGTGGTTTAAGGTCTCAGTCTTGAAAACTGACGTGCATTAGTACCGTGGGTTCGAATCCCACCTCGTCCGAAAAAATAAATATATATGCAAAAACAAAATACGATTATTACACCAATACAACAATTTATGCAAGAACTTTTTTGGAAAAGTATGTACACTTGTTTGAGTTTAGCTCTTTGTTTTTGCATTTGTTTTAGTTATGCTGATGTATTTTTATTTCATCATGCTGTAGTATGTTTTAAAGTATTACCAAATATAATACCCTCTTTTTTAACACTAGATGTTACTGAAGCCCTTCAATCCATGATTTTAATAAGTATTTATATTTGTAGTATGTGTCTGTTCCCTATTATTTATTATTTTATAGTCACGTTTATTTTACCAAGTTGTTTTAAAACTGAAATACAGTACATTTATATACTATGTATAGGAAGTATACTATCTTCAATACTTGCATACCTAGTGACAATGCACCTGTTAGTACCTAATGTTATACATTTTTTTTTATATCTTGATACAAATATAGCTCCTACTTGGCATCATGTACCACGACTCATTCATTATATATCATTTATTATAACATTTAGTATTGGTATGCAAATAGTGAGTCAACTTCCATGGATATCCCTTATTTTATATAAAATATGGCCTTTTCCTATACAGGTATTTAATACAATAAGAAAGTATATTCATGTAGGTGCTTTATGTGTAAGTGCCTTTTTATGCCCTCCAGATCTGTACTTACAACTCTATTTATGGGTAGTATTTGTAGTATGTATAGAAATAATGTACATATGTATATGTATTGCTTCTATGTACGTAAAATATTTAACAAAGGGAGATGATTAACTCATGTGTTTTGTTTTTTAGCACACATGAGTTATCCTTTATTAAACACACGAGCAATATGCTGTAAGGGAAGTTGTACTGGGTAATATAACTGTTGAGGTGTATACAGATACACTATAGTTAATGTATGATAATTTATTTCTAAATGAACTGGTTTATAAAATACTTTTGTTGGAGAAAGAGCTCGATTGCTTTTACTTTGTAAAGAACCTTTATCATTTAAAGCTTTTATTGTAGCTGGTCTATTTAAAAAATTTGTTATACTTTGTGCTTGAGTATCTTTTATGTCCGATACAAAAGATATGATATCACCTGGTTTTACAATATAGCCAGGTTTGTTTATTTTTACTGTATTCACACAAACTTTTTGGTGTGAGATCACTTGTCGAGCTTCTTGAAAAGATGTTACAAAATTTGCTCGATAAAGTATACAATCTAAACGTCTTTCTAATTGGCTAAAAAAATTAATATTTGATTTTCCAATCATTTTCAAACTTTTTTTATAAAAAGAAATGAAATACGAAGTATTTAAATTTCCATATAAAGCTTTTACAATTTGTTTTGCTTGTAACTGATAAGCAAACTGAGTACGTTTCTTTTTTCTTTCTAATAACAAAGTTTGTTTACTTTGCTTTTGAACAATTTTATCTAACTTCTCAACTTGTTTTAAAGTCATATGACGCCATGGCCACAATGAAACACCAATTTTTCGAAGAACTTTCATACGAAATGGCGAAGATCTTTTTGTCATAAAGTCTTTTTTTTTTATTTTTCAAAAAATGAAAATTGTGATATTGCTTACTATCGGACTTGAACCGATAACCTAAAAGGAACAGATTTTAAGTCTGTCGTGTTTACCAATTTCACCAAGTAAGCAGAAGTAAAAAATGCGGATAACGGGAATCGAACCCATATCATCTGTGTGGAAGACAGAGAATTTACCATTAATCTATACCCGCACATAATAAAAATAAAATAGTAGATAAGAAAAAATAAGTGTTCGCCTTTAAAAAAGTAAAGGAGGAAAGTCCGAACTGCAGTAAAATTGAAGTGAATTACTTCCGAGAAACTTCTTAGGGAAAGTATTACAGCGATATACATGAAAATAGACAGAAAAGCTTTTCTGTATTTTTTGAAACCCAATAGGCAGTAAAACAAGTTGCAAAATCGTATGAGAAATCATACATTAAGAAAAATGAACACACGTTTTAAACGTACAAAATTCGGCTTATTTTTTTTTCAAATGTATTCTTAGCTCAGCTGGATAGAGCAACAGCCTTCTAAGCTGAAGGTCAGTGGTTCGAATCCACTAGAATACGTTACAGGGTATAGCGCAGCTTGGTAGCGTACCTGTTTTGGGTACAGGTGGTCGTGGGTTCAAATCCTACTACTCTGAAACACATTAACACTATAGCATGAACTAATGTGTCAAACATACAGACCCAAGTTTAAACATATCATTTTACATTATGAATCCAATGTATTATCTTAGTTTTACCAGTAGTCTGTTTCTTCTAGGTCTCTGGGGGATTTTTTTAAATCGAAAGAATATTATAGTCATGTTAATGTCAATTGAACTTATGTTATTAGCAGTTAACAGTAACTTTTTAGTATTCTCTGTGTATTTAGATGACATACTGGGACAACTTTTCTCACTTTTTATTCTTACAGTAGCTGCCGCAGAATCTTCCATAGGTTTAGCTTTACTAGTTATCTACTATCGTGCTCGAGGAACAGTAGCTGTAGAATTTATTAGCCTTCTAAAAGGATAAGTTTATTTTCTTGTTCTCTAAACAAAGTTAAAGTTTTATGCCCCAATTGGATCCTACGTCGTATT
>Ga0181570_10000964_pt1 | contig 25913 bp, 17 predicted proteins | sample 101ome_18_FD_148667 | JGI IMG/M metagenome (GOLD analysis project Ga0181570, IMG submission 148667) | Coastal salt marsh microbial communities from the Groves Creek Marsh, Skidaway Island, Georgia - 101406AT metaG (spades assembly) | ecosystem: Environmental > Aquatic > Marine > Intertidal zone...
AAACGGAGGGCCCGCGGGCGCGGACGCGATGCCGCCATCGGTCGAAAAGGCGACGGAACACGGACCGAGCGGTTCGAAAATGTCGGGAAGAGACGCGATGTGGGACCTGGATCAACACGTCGTCGATTGCGGAGATCAATTTTTAAGGAGATGGGTTTTGCGGCAGTGGAGTCGTAGCGTGAAGATTGAGTACGCGTGCGCGTAGCAAACGAGTACTATCGTAGCAGTCAGTCATATGGGACGACCACTTACCGTGGTCCCGGGATTGCACTATAATGGTCCGAAGGACCACTTAATTTCGCCCAGACCACTTAAAATGGTCCGGGAGAACACCCTATACTTAAACATTGTTGTCACCGTCTTACAAAACTCGGGCAAGGCACGAAGGGAGAAGACGGGACGAGACGAGCGATGCGTGAGCGCGGCCTTCAGCCTCGTTCCAGTAACTGCACCGGCGAACGAGTAACTCGGGACGAAGGCCTGAAGCGCGAAGTTGTTCGACGTCAATTTCATTTTCAATTTCCTTTTCCGTTCGTGTGGTACCGTCTGCGAGCGTGAGCTTGTACCTGAAACTCGCGCGCAAGATGTAGATTGGTCGAGGAGTGTACCTGTGACCGATGCGCGCGCCCACGGGCTGCATATCTTCGTCGCCGTCGGAATGCACGTCGGAATCTGAGGAGGAAGGTGAGAGGGGTCTCGGACGCGTACGCACGAGCACGTTGGTCAGCGGTGCGAGGACACCGCGCGTCGTCGCGACGTCTCATCCTCCTCCTCGCTCGCGCAGTTCGTCGCGCGCGATCGACGGCGCGCGGACCCGTTTTCGGCCTCGACGTTCGCGCGCCATCGTTCGTTCGTTCGTTCCATCGCGTCGTTCGTCGTCGACGCTCTAGGTGTCCGTCGTCCACACGCTGGACCGCGAAAACCACCGCCCGCGTGGAACGAGACGGCGACGACGCACGGACGACGCGCGCGACCGCGGACGAGATGACGAGACGTTTCCATCGGCAGGTGACGGCGACGATCGAACGACTTCGCCGAGCGTTCGAGTCATCCAACCATCGTCTCGCGTTTGCCTCGATTCGTTTCGCGCCCTCGCCAACCGAATGAATGACCGACCGACCGTTCGCGGCGAAAACGTGGTCCACCCCCTCTCGCGTCTCGGTCCTCGGTCCTCCGCGTCGTCCACGTCGTACTTCATGTGATATCGTGAAGTCATGATTCACCGCTTGAACCTCTCTTCGAATCTTTCGAGGGATGAGGCAACACAAAGAGCGCTCAACGCCGACGGAGAGATGGCGTGAACATTTACATGACTCTTGATGTGTAAAATGTACCCAGGGACACGATGAATGCGTACAGAAGGCGGTCGTCTCGAGTGTTACAGGTCGACTTTGTCTTAGGCGTCGCTCCCTCGGCTAACTATTATGGTGACACTGACTGTGAATGCATGAATACTACCAAGTCTCGACGGATAGACAGACGGACGGATGCCTGACACTCTACGCTGTCCCAGACGACGACAACGCGCCAAACAACCCTCGCACGACTGAGCGCAGCGCGCCGCGCGTCGGTGACGGATCGTCTTCGCGCAGTAGCGTCACCGACACGCGCTTCGCATCCGAGCGTAAAGTGACTTTGTAATTCAAGAGTTTCGTGTACTCGCGCACGAGCTTGTACACGTACTCGTCCACTCGCTCTGGCAACAAGACGCGCTTGGCAAACTCGAGCTTGGACGCCATCATGCGCTGCACCGCTGCGGGATGATCTTCTGCCCACATCACCGCATCCGTCAAATTTCGAAACCAATAATCCACAGGAATGTAATGCTTCCACGGTTTGAGCGTGACGCCGTAATATTCGACGCACTGCTGCTCCTGTACGATGAGCGCGTTTCCCATGAAGAGTCCGTCTCGCAAACGATTCGCCCACTGGCACTCCCCTTCGGCGATGATTTGATACTTGTACCTTTCCTGTTGCGTCTTGTTCAAAAATTTTGGCGCGTTCTCTTCGCGCCTCAATTCATCGTGTTTAAAACTGGAAATCTTCACACCATCCGTGAGCGCGACGTCGAACACGTTGTGGCGCTCGCTCGAGAGCGCTTGATAGATGAGCGCGTTGCGACCGCACTTTTTCGCCGCCTCGCCGTCGCCCGTCTTTACTCGATAAAACGGGATCCCGTCTTTGCGCTCGCCAACTCTTGGATACAAGACGCACGTGCGCTGCGCCCCGCGAAACACCGCTTGACTCTTTCGCGACTGCCAATCACGCGCCAGCGCCGTCGAGCGCATGGCGGTGATTTTATCGCCCCAGTGTGAAAAAAAACCAGTCGCGTAGTCCCACGTCGGAAACGGAATGTTCATCGAATCCACACACTTCACTACAGTGAACGCCGGGATGGGATCCAAAACCTTCCTGTACTGCCCGCCGAAGATGCCATGCGTAGAATCCGCCTTTTGCGAAACCACGCAGTCGTGCAAACAAAACGTCGCCTCGAAATCTCCCAGCGTCGTCGTCGTCCCGTCCTTCTGTTTGGCGTCGATCGTACGCTGTAACAGTTGGAGCGCGTTTCGTCTGCGCGTGTGAAACAAACGACCGGGATTCCACTTGCCTCGGCTCGCCCTCTCGTCTTGTTCGCCGACGACGTATAGTTTTCCGTCGACGTGTTGCGCTAAAAAGCACGCCGCGTCCTGCACCTCGTTCACCTTGTACATTGCGTCCTCCACCATGTGTTTTTCTATTTTCACGTTTCGCCACGGTTCGAGCACGGCGTCGACGATCGCGTCGATCGCGGTCGCCTCGTCGTCGTCGTACGTCCCCCACGAACGCGACGTCGTCAAGTCTACGTCTCAAAACAACCAACCTCTCCCACGAATCGCGACGATCGCGACGATCGCGACGAGAAAAACTACTACCCGTCGTCGTCGATTTCGACGCAACGTCGGTCTCCGTACACGCGGCGGCGCGTGAGGATGGCGTTGAACGTGGTTATGACGAGGACTTGAAGACGCGTCCTCATCCACGATAAGGCTGGCGGTGCGCATCGTCGTCGCCGTCTTCCGTCGCCGTCACGCCGTTTCTCGACGCCGCATCCGCGTATACGCTCTACAAAACGCACGCGCGATGTATCTCATGCGCGTTGTTCTTGCGCGCATTGTTGTTTCGCTGAAGAAGATTTCTCCAGTTTCTCGAAATTGTGCCACCCACATCTGAAGTGTCGCCAGTATGTGACTCTCCTAGACTTCCATTCAAGTTTCTTTGACTCCATTCCCCCCATCTTGTGCTCCCCTTCTTCCTCTGCTTCCTTCGCCCCATCTTGTCAATGAGGTCGGATAACCTGTGTCTCAAAGTTATGACTCTCTAACTGCTTATGTTACTCTACAGGGGAGGGGCATTTCCGAGCAGTGCTGCCAAGCGTGATGAAGGCAAAAAATCGGATTTCTAAATAACACCTCTTTTCGTTAGAAAACAATTCCACCGCGCGAAGCCGAGGCTGGCGGTAAAATCGACTGGCAACAAATGTTCACGCACATCCTGTGACCAACGCTGGTGGATGCGTACGACTGCTCACGGGTGAGTCGCTCGAAGAAAACATGAACGCTCTTGTGTTCTTGTTCACGGCGAGGACGTCTCGACGGAAGACGCGCGAATCGGAAAGACTCTACGAATGAGATGTGCGAGATGCGTGCACCGCCGCGCTATTCAGTTGTCGATCGTGAAGTCGGCGATCTGTGAAATGGGTGTGGCTAGAGGGTGAGTGAGCGCTGAGCCACCCGAGCGCGACGCGTCTGTTTTGTCAGTGATTTCACGCGCGCGTCCGATGCGCTAGAGTGAGGGGGGGGCGCCCGGCATGGATCGCGGTGAACTCACCTCGCAAGCTAAAAGTTGAATTTCGTCTACAGGATTCTGTTGTACTTGAGTGAACCTGCGCAGCACCCTACGCGCGCGGTGCACGGCCGCGCGTAGAGTCGCGCGTCACAAGCGCGCGCTACCTGGGTCATATACAAGTGCCGGCGAGCCCTCTCGCGGAGAAGAGATGTTTTAGCCCGGCTCGACCTTGTCGATCAGGACGTGGCAGCTGCGATACAAAACCCTCATAGTCACCCATCTCAAGACCTCAACTCAAACCCACGGCGCGCCGTGAGAAATTGCGTGACATATCTTCTCTGGTTCTAGCTCTCGTGAATGCGCCGTGGAGTCCGCAAAGCGCGACGTGTTGGCACGTTCCTCTGTTCGTCGTTAATTCTTTTCATTTTGCTCAGTAAAACAGCCCACAAGACATCGAGCCAAACTCATTCGAAATTTTGCGAACGCGAGTGGCTCGGAAGTTTTGGAAAGAATGCTGGTTCGAAACACTGCGTATATCACGCCGCCATTTCCCACTGTCGTTCAGATTTAAGTTGGCTTGAACAGGAACTACGCCAAGTGCGCTGTGAGCTGAAATCTGTGACCATATACAGCAAGTGTGACGTGGAGCCTTACGTAAATTTCAGCCTTGACTTTGCATCCAATGTGGAATTGAGCCTCGTGAAGCTCGCGAACGTGGGACGATGTGATCACACCTATGCGTACCATATGGCACAAATATCTTTAGACGGGCAAGTGAAAGCAGATGAAGTTGTCCTGTTCCTCAAAGACACTAGGGACGTACATCAGCCAGGATACCGCAGAGATTTAAGCGAAGTAGTTCAAATCTCCAGAGGACCAGCGCGATTTTGCTGTGGCTTAGTACCCGCGGCGGAGCATGGTTTTAAATTCGCAAATATATCTATTTGGCATTCAACTAAGCAGCTCAGTAAATTCAAAATACATCGATATACTCGAGGTGCGTATCGAGATTCGAATCAAAACGCACCTGTTGATTTTAGGTTCCCATACGGTAACTTTCAAGCTTGGTCAGAAAATCTGGGAATACACTTAAGAACTCGAAAAGTCACGCCGGTCTGCTACGGCGGTACCTTCGCCACCGTCGGGCAACAAATCTATACACGGGGTACTGCGTTTTGGCTTGGTATAGTTCACTCTTTGGAAAGAGGAAACAGCATTGAAGAAGGTCATTTTATGGAGCGAGTCTGGGCTCACACTCTTCTTCATAGAACGGATCAGCTCTCTGATGAAGTAATCCTGCGCCACGCTCAACATACCATCACGCGCGATTACAGAGGTCTTCAAGGAACCCTTTACGGCTGCAGGCAAGCAAACTAGACTGATGAAATGCATCAGCTCTCACCACCGAGAGCGTACATATGAATGCTTGAAGCGGGCCGTGCTGTTCTTTATCTCTTCATTATGAAGATATTCATAATCATCCGAGTCCATTTTTTCAAGTTCTTCTTTCAAGCACTTGCGGCGGTTGAATCGCGGATCCAGCATTTGTGACGTGCGATGCGAAATCAGTTGCTCGTATGGTGAACCAGCGGTAGCCAAGATCTGACGCTATGTCACCGGGGCGCACTAATAAGAGGTAAATTTTCATTGAAACAGACGAAGAGATACCTACGAATAGCGAAAGGCAGTGAGCCCAGACTATTGATTGCGATTGCGGCGTCGTTCTGAAAATGGTGCAACTCGAGTCCATTCTCCATAACTCGCGTCGCCGGAGGGACAAAATCGCGAAATCGGCGAGTTATGACTCAAGAAATGAAAACGAAAAAATTGAAATGAAGGTCGAACGACCTCATGTAATGCTGGTCCTCGGGTTTTTTAAATCCTCATCGCCGCGCTGAGGGCCGAGCACGTCGCGCGCCGGCGACGACGACAGACCGAAGCGAATGGCGCGATGACGGCGCGAGAGGGTCGAAAACGATGCCGGCCACAGGAGAGGCATCGAGACGCAAGAAGGTTGGCGACTGGTCGCGCCCCTGCGCGTGCGGATGCGGGGTGTTCACTCGAGAATTCGGGCTTCAACTCACAGTACGACGGACTCAATGCGGCGACCGTGACTTGCTGAAGCCACTGCTCCATAGCATGAGCACAGAAAAAGCGACGGAAAATACGCAAAGCTCTGGCAAAAGGGAATTCGGGCGGTCACATATCCTTGGTGCACGTGCACCCGGACGATTTGTTTTGGACGGACACCTTGCGAATCTCTTAAAAAACAGGGTCCTCTTCGGGTGTCGTCGGAGCCCCTCACCGTGATGCCAACGCGACGAGGAGCGCCACTACGAACAACAACATACGCACAGGAGACGTTTGGATCCGCTCGCCTGGAATCACCGGCAACGGTGCGAGGTTTCGACGACAGCGCGCGTCGACGTCGCAACGCCGCTGCGCACTCGACGACGGGTGTTGCGACTCAAACTAAAAGTGAGAGGCGAGCTAGAACGCCGGCGACTCGTGGTAAATCTAAGAAAGTGCGACGAAAGCATGACAAAAGAACTCCGGTTGGAGTTGCTGTTGACCAAGTCCTGGAAAATCGAGGACCTGTGCGGCACTTCACTTTTGACGATGAAGACACTGATGCGTCGGAGACGAGGGAAGACGAGACTGCGCAACTGCGGCGGGAATTGGATGAAGCGAGGGTCGCACTGCGATTGGTTGAGGAAAGTAGGAGCAGGTACAAGAAGCGTTATATCGAGGCTAGGAAAGCACAGGCACGCGAGTCGCCCGCGCGCAAAGGTCTGGTGGAAATGCTCCGGTCTAGAAATGAAGGTTGCCTTACTTTTCGCCGCCTCTTGACTGACGAAAAGTTGAGAAAAGCCTGCAACGCTCTGACGGGTTGGAGGACGCCCGAAATGTTCGAGGCGCTGTGGCGATACGTCGATGGCGGAGAAAAACATTGGAGTGACCGTTGTAACCTATGGCACGAGTCCGAGGCAAGTGGAATCCCTGTCGTTTGTTTCGCACGTGCAGACGAAACGCGCTGCAAATGTTACAGCGTACGATCGACGCCAAACAGAAGGACGGGACGACGACGACGCTGGGAGATTTCGAGGCGCTCTCTGTCGCTCTGGCGTCGTCATGCGCGCGCGCGACGTGTTACGACGCGACTCACATGATTTGCGTTCAAAAAAGGGGACGCCCGAGTGGTATTAAGTCCGAGTTAAGCCCAAGTTATGAAGTTCTGCTGTTAGTCACCCTAAAAACGTGAGTGAAATTTCCGAAATCTGCCGAGGCCAACTCAGGCTCAGCGTCACTGTACGGCGGGATTCAGCGACGCTCCGAGTCAGCACGCATCACGCTTCCCAACGCCTTTCGGTCTCGGTCGACTCGTGACGGGCTCGGCGAGTGAGAAAGCCGTGCGCTCGAACAGCCGCGGCACGGTAGCCGTTGGAGTGAAGTGGGATGAAGATGTTCAGTAGCCAAGGGGCTTCAAGATCGACAAAACGACCGCTCAAATGTCGCCCGGATAGAAAGTGCGCGTGGTGTGCGAGTCTTTTGACCTATTTTGCAGTGTTAGCAGTGTACAACGAGCACAAATCCGCCATAATGAAAGGTGCCCAACACAGCCAAAACGGAGTAGCAGAACAGACGCATTTCAAGCTACTGGTTATGTACGCATACTTTGAGTCGGAGTCCATCCCGTTTTGCGAAAAAATCATGAAGCGCACAAACCTTGCAACCTTTATCAACGCAGGAGTATCGGACTCTCCTGACGTAACCTACCTCTTTTCAATCAGCGGCGAAACGCCGAAAGCGAGCGAATTTTATTCCTCAATAGACTTGGAATCTCCTTATGGAGACAGCATCGTACCAAAGTTTGCGAATGTTTTCGTGAGAACCCCCAGAAAATCGAACGTTCCCGATCTCTGCCAGCACGCACTCGGTTTCATGATGTCGCGGAGGAGAATGGAATACTCGCACGTCGCATTTTTGAACGATGGCGTGAGAGGACCTTTCGACGTGACTAAGCCGTCTACAGTTACATACTCGCAAGGGGCACCGGATTGGATTCAGTCTCACTTAGCTCTGTTGCACAGCGCGCCAAATATTGGGGCAGTCGGATCAGTCATGAGCTGTGAGTTAACATTGCACTTGCAAGGATGGTTTGTATTGCTGCACGCGAATCTTTTTGCGAAACACTTACACATCTTCAAATCAACTTGCCACATTAAATCATGGCAAGCTGCCATAAGTAAGGAAACGGAGTTCTCAACAGCCATCCTTCGTGATGGTTTCGATCTCGCCACGTTTTTTCCTGAAACACTCGTCATCGGACGGCGCAACTTCTCGACTGAAATGCGCTCACGCTTGAACGACTGCGTCAACCCAATTTCTGCTTTTCGCCTTCGGAATAAACAGAACGCGATCGCACCATTGGATTTGGATAAAGTTCGTTTTCTGAAAATTGGCGGAAGTTTTTATCGTCATGATATTCTTACACACGCGACCAAAATAGAGATACATAACTTCACGTCAAGCAAACTTGGCGTGGATCGTACAGATTACTATTGTTTTCGAAATAGCAAATTAGCCAGTGATTTCCGAAGCAACTTTGATCTCGGACAAGGTTGGTGACGAGATGAGTCTTGATATGGGTCATTCGCGACCTAAAAGGATGGTTTTGAATCTTAGGCGCCTTAGAGCAGCAGATCAACACACAGCGGCGTCGAGTGGATATTCGCTTCGGGGATTAGAGGAGTGCGGTTTGGTGTCGAGTCTAATCAAGAGTCGTTGAAGTGAAGACTATAACGAGGGGGAAGGGAGAGTCTACGCGCTCTTGATCCCATTTAGCATCTTGTTGCTAGCTGATTCCATCTCTGTAGGAACATTTTGCCATCGATATCCACTCGACGCTGGTTCTGCGCTCGCGCGCGCTCTGCTGCACCTGGCGACGCCACATACCTGATGCCGTGAAAACACACCGTACTCACTGATGCCGTCTTCCGTGAAGAGATAGTGTTGTGCACGAGACGGCTAATTCCTCAAGTAAGGGACGAAGCGTCGCGAGCACGAACGAGAGCGGCTTCTTCGCGAGCGCGGGCCTCGTCGTGGTAGGCATTGACCAGGTCAAGCACAAGCTAACGATCGATGAAATCTTTGATAGCACGAGCGTTCGTGTCGTTGAAGACCTCAGCGCGTTATCGGGTTCGTTGGACGAGCACGGCAATGTCGTCACTGAAACACAGTCGTTGAGCATCACTCTCAAAGAATACGATGAATTGGAGGACAAGGGCGGGTTCGAATCACAGTGTCTGACGATAGTAACGTCGTTTCTGAATACACACGGACAATCACGACGTACGTAGGCGACCAGCTGTTCGTGTACGGTGAGGAAGTAAGTGACTTCAAGCACCTGCGGGAATCTGCAATTTCAACGCTTTCAACTGCCGTCTTACAGGAGGTAGACCGAATTCAACAACAGCACGACACTCAAATCGCCGATTTAGAGGCAGCCGTGGAATCGAGAGATCAGCATACCGACGAACTTCGCAGTGAGCTCAGTGATCTCGTGTCGAGACTAGAATCTTCGGAAGCTTAAATTATTACACTTTTCAATCGTCACGCCGCTTCTACGTGTCGTCGCACCTCGATAACATACCAGTCGTCGAGCCTCTCCAGAACACGTCAGATTTTCGTTCATCGAACGGAATCTCACGTTCACGCAGGATCCGAGGCAGCGGCTTGAACCCGTCGCGATTGATGAAGTGGAAGTTTGGCACGAGCACGACTGATTCGTCGATAAAACAATTCACATTGATAGAATGCGCCAGGATGAAAACATTCAAGGATTTCGATTCCGAACACTTTTGGTGTTCGGAACAACAGGTCCTTCGCTGCGTTATACATGGCAATAAACTCCGCTTGAGCAGAACTGGACGCTGGAATATTTTGAAGGTTAATCTTCGAGCTTGCGGGTCCGCAGGAATATATATCATATTCCAGGGTATATATTCCAAGGTATGATATATACCCTGAATGAATCTTCGACCGCACCCAACTCTCGGGTCTGTCGACGTGCGCTGCCCCGCCCAATCCGAGCCACTGAAGCCGTATAACCTCACTACACCCTCGCACTTTGGACCATCGTACGTCCGTTCTTCGCTGAATGGCTCTTAAGGTATCCAACCGTTCTAGTCAATTGCTTGAACTGCTCCTTGGTCGGTTCACTCACTACTCGACAAATCGATAAATTAATCAACAGTGTGAAAGTCGTGAGCGACACGACACTCGTTCAGGTTGGCGCGCCATGCGTTAGGATTATCATATGAATCAACATATTCCACTTAGTTATTTCTATGACGTCGCCCCCGCCGGCGCCGTCTCCTCGCCGGTGTTGTCTTTGCTCAGACTTGCGGGCGTCGCTTGGCGGCTCGCTGCTTCTCCGCCGCGGAGACGTGGGAGTAGTGCGAAATGCCCCCGAGCGCGATCAAACCGCCGATTATGTTGTTCCACGTCACCGGAATTTCGAACAGGAGCCAAGCGAAGAAAAAGATGAATACCGTCTTCACGTGGCCGATGACCTGAAAGGAGAGCGCGCTAAAGGTGCCGATGCACATGTATTGCGAAATATTCACCCAGATGGCGAGCAAGCACGAGGCGACGAGAAAGAGCAGAGACTCTTGCGTCCAGTAATAGTCCGTGACAAAGCTCCCCGTGATCGCCTGATCGAGGAACGGACCAATGAGGAGCATCGACGCCGCCATGAGCGGCGCCGTGCGCCCGAGCAAGTCGTTCGACCCAATGCCGTATTCAATCTGCAACCGACTCACAAGGATCTGCTGTCCGCTCGTCGAGAGCACGCCTATCATGGCCACGATCGTTCCCCAGAAATTGATCGACGTCTCTTGCACCGTGGCGATGCCGACGCCAATCATGACTACCCCAATGGCGCGCGCGAGCGCCCACGAAACCTTCTTACCGAAAAACGTGAACTCCAGCATCGCAACCGCCGGTATCTGCAGGAGTTTACACAACTGGTAAAACCCCACGTGATTCATCATCAGCGACAGGTTGAGAGAGACGATGCTCATCGATGCGACGGCGACGAACGCTCCCAACCGTTCACGAGGAAGATCTCGACCAGTCGCCGCCGACTTCCCGCTCGCCTCCTGGTTCCCGCTCGCGAACGACCGCACGGACGTGGTGCAGAGAAAGTGCAGTCCACACAGCGTCGTCGCGTACTGAAACGCCAACCCGGACGATCCCATGAACTGTTTATTCACCATCACGATGGCGACTGAGGAGACAAAATTACTCAGCCACTTGATCGCGTTGGTGGACGAGATTCTACCCATGATGGCGCGATGACGACGGTAAACACGCGTCTCGTGCACGCGCGCGCGTCGTCGTCTCGGTCGCGCGTTCGCGTGCGAACGATCTTACGATCTTACGCGCGAACCGTCGCTCGTAACACGAGCGCGCGGCGATCAATCGCGCGGTATGATATAACTGTCTCGGCGCCGCCAAAATGCACAATGCGCCGCGCGCTCGCGCCGCTCACGAATGTGTTGGGACGTTGACGTCGGAGGGTAGGGTGTACTCGTCCGATTCGGGCGTCCTCGTCTGGTCCGAGCGAACTCGTTGAACGACACGATTTTAGAGCATTTTTAAGCCGAACTAAGGCTGACAAAGAGATTGCTTAAATTCCAAAATTTCCCGGCCATTTTTTCGCTTGTTTGTACAAAGAAGTTTCTTCGTCACGGCGAACTTTCACGCACTTGAAGAATAGTGCGGAGCAATCACACAACGTTTCTTCGTCACGGCGAAGGAACTTTCACGCGCTTGAAGAATAGCGCGGGGCAATTACGAGGGCCATATCGACGAACACCGATCGTCGTGCTCAGGGCTATGCGTATCCAGTTGGTTTACGACGGTTGAGTCGCCTGCTGTCGACACGCAGACGCGCGTACACACGAAGAAAGCAGAGTCTCTGCTTGAAACTAATAGCGTCATACTTATCATTCCAAGTTTTCACGGCTTGCGTAGTTCAGCGTGCACCAATACCCGTCGAAAAGACCCGTGAGTTCGAAGCGCTGCCTTGGGTGAGTGACAGGACTGCCAAGTTTACACACAAATGGAGGAATCACAAAACACGGAATGCCGCCGCATACCTTTGTGTGAGTACGAGGAAATGCTTATTGCTGAACGCACTCGTGTATCGATTGCTCGCATGTCCTGACGTCTTCTATGATGACCGACACGAGAAACTGTTTGAAGTACCGGCACTGTGCATACGACACAGCTGCCTGAAACGATTTGGTAGATCTCACTACGTGTACGCAGAATTTATTTTGAGTACGTTCGAAGCTGTGACCAGAAAGTCCATTCAACCATCGAGACCCACACCCGAGGGCAAGATCGCAGTTATCGTCGAACCTCGTAAACACCCATTGCTTGAATACACCATTAAGCAAGTCATGACGACTTTGGGCCGAACTTGGTCACTTCAGCTATTTCTTTCTGACGAGAACGAGGAATGGATTCGGCACAGACTACAAATTCATAGCGGGGGCTATGGTGAAAATATTGTAGTAACACCGCTCGCTAGGTTTGGCCTAAATGAAATGAGCCGGTTTGGTAACAAAGTTCAGAGCGCCTTCAGCGCGCACTCATCTATGTATGAGGCTATTCGTAGCGAGCATATCCTTTGGTTTCAAGTTGACGTTGTCTTACGAGCCAAGCCGCAGCCTGACTGGCTGCGATTTGCATACATCGGGTCTGAGTGGCGCGGCTGTGAATATCCAACATGTTCAGCGCGCGATTGCGATAAAGTTTGTGGCGGCGGCAATAGTGGATTATCTTTGCGACGCCGATCAAAAGTTCAAGCCGTAGCAACGCGTGGTCGTCTACCTGAATATCTGTGGGGCCGTAGTTCACCGCACTACACTTCTGTACATGTGCAACACTATTTTGATCAAGATGCATGCTTTGAAAGTGATGAATTCCGAGATAACTCCGTCACTCGATGGTTTCAGGACGATATGCAACTTTCTTTCAAATTATCCAAGCTGGGTTCCTTGCCCCCTGCTGACGTTTCGCGACACTTTGCAATTGGAGAGGCGCTGCCCAAGAATGAAAGTGTCTTGAAGGTCGACCCGAGCGGCATGCATAAGCCGTGGTCAACACCCTGGATACACCCAAAAGTGATCATGGAGCTCCTCAGTGAACCATTTCATCATATTATGCGTTCGCCTGGAGCAACACCATGAAATATATGCTCACTCTTTATCTTGTATGCTTAGCGCTGCGGGAGACATTCGAAGCGATTCGTTGTGCGTTAATGAGTCCATGCTGATTATTACACGTATGTCCTTGTTGAAAGACTTTCAAGAAGACGATCCAAATCGGATGTATTTCATCTATTGACAGTCCCTCGATTTATAACTCGTCGCCGCGCCTGAGTTGTGACGACGTTCTGAAAAAGTACTCTTAGTCTTTTCGCCCAACTCAATTTTAAAGGCGTTCTACACTAACTTGGCCTTCAAGTACAAAGTTATGGCCAGCCCGAGTTATGAAGTTCTAACATTAGTCGCCAGACCCAATTCCCGTGGGACGCGTTTTTTTTTCAAAATGACCGTCTATGACTCAAGAGGGGGGACTCGGAAGGTGAAAAGCGTCGCACCTGGGTGGGGTGCAGTGCTTTTGTGGGGAAACTGTTCGTGGTGACCGTCGCGCGACGCGCTGACTTTTGCGCGTGAAAGTTGGTGTGCACGCGTGAAACATATTGAAATATGCTTCCAGGAAATTTTGTCGAAAACTGCCTCGCGATGACGCCGATATGGCCCAAATTGTAAAATAATGTATGTTGAAACCAGCGCTTCAGGGCGTCGATCCGGGACGAGCAAAATTGAAACTGCGTGTAGTCGACGTAAAAGCGCTTCCTTCACGTGATTCAATTGCGTTTGTCTCGCAACGCGTCAGTCCAGCGACGTACGCGTGGTTTAAAGTTGACGGGGTACAAAATAATGAGTCACGACTCGCCGATTTGCTCATTTGCAAAATCGGCGGTCCATAACTCGCGCGTCGCCGGAGGGACAAAATCGCGAAATCGGCGAGTTATAACTCAAGAAATGAAAACGAAAAAATTGAAATGAAGGTCGAACGACCTCATTCGATGTTGCTACGAGCTGACACGAATTTCTTGCTTCAAAGTTCTGCGCCATCGCGGTGTTTCTCGACGCGAAACTTCGTATGAATGATGTAAATAAACACAAAAACATATCGTGAAAATATCACACGAATGGGCGCGCGCACGGCGTCGCTACAGCGCGACATGTGAAAGTTTGCTAAATTCCTAAAATGTGCTATGGCGCCGCGTCGAGACGTTGAATCGTAGCGACGGGGAAACATGATATGCATAAACATCCGTTCCACGTGTTTATTGGGTCTCTGCGTCAACGACGCCGCCCCGGCGACGTAAACGTGGGCTAAAGTTGAAGGGGTACTCATTTGTGAGTCATGAATCTCCGATCTGGTGATCGATACGTGTGTTCGATATTGGCGACTCATGGCTCGTAAATCAGTACCCCTTCGACTTTAGGCCACGCGTACGTCGCCGGGGCGGCGTCTTGCCAGACAAACGCGATAGATTCACGTGAAACAAACACTTTTACGTCGACTTATGCGCGGTTTTAACTTAATCCCCCGTCGACGCCCTGAAGCGCTGGTTTCAATATTGACATTATTTTACAATTTTTTGGCGATATCGGCGCCGTCGCTATGTTTTTGTTGACAAAACTTGCAGACAATGTAACTCACATACGTTTTGTGCGCCCACGCCAACTTTCACGCGCAGATGCCAGCGTGTCGCGCGACCGTCGCACAAACAGTTTCACCCCAAAAGCACTGTACCCTAGGCGCAACATCGAATGAGGTCGTTCGACCTTCATTTCAATTTTTTCGTTTTCATTTCTTGAGTTATAACTCGCCGATTTCGCGATTTTGTCCCTCCGGCGACGCGAGTGATGGAGAATGGACTCGACGCTGGTCTTCAAAGATTGCGCGCACATCCGGCCGACGTACATGCTCCATTCGAATCGTCCGACGTACGCGGGCGAACCAATCGTCGATCCGGCTCGTGTGGAATGGTCTGCGGTCCGAGAAACCCGTCTCAGGCCACGCCGAGCGCTGTGACGGTGGGTTTTGCTTGGGCGATTTTCCAAATGCTTTTTTAACTAGCGCCGGTGACGGCGCAGTGCAAGTTGTTACCGATTGCGCGCATGTAAAGTAGAATGATAGTGATGTACGCGGTCAGAAGATCGTAGAAATGTATTTTGAACGTTAAAACATGCCGTTGACGCGCACTGGCCGTCGTTCTCGACGCGGAACAAAGACAAGTTTCCCTAGTTTCACAAGTGTTGAGTTGCGACTCATTGTGGATAAGGACTCAGTTGCTAATGTGGCGACACGGACAAACGCGCGTCTCACGCGCTCTGAGGGATGACTATTCGCGCGAAAACTCGCGCACGCGGGAAAAAGTAGTATCATCTACCATCGTAAACATTGATGGCACAATTCGTTCAGCAGAAGCGACGATGTGTACGCGCACAAGCAACAAGCTCAAAAATACACTTTCAAAGAAGCTGGCACTTCGTCCAAGTGCACGCCTCTGGCGCGGATCTATGACAACTCAAACGACGAGTTTCACAAAAAGACATATTTTCTGCGTTCTCTGTCTGCAGTGAATTCAAGTGTATACCATTACTTCCGCTTGCGTGTGCGAGAACGCGACGACGGTAGTTGAAATCACTTCTGCTCGTCGAACACACTTCACGATGCGCCGACGCCCGTCCGATGTAGAAGGCGCAACGCGCAACGCGATACGATCACAAACACATTTGTACACGCGTTTCTCTGCCTCCGCGACACCCGACGCGCGCTCGCGCCGCGACAGCCGCGTGAAAGTGACGGGGTTGCGCGACGCGCCGAGCGAGTTCAAAAACAGGGGCGAAACGGCACCAGATTCAGGTTTCAGTCGACAGTGTGTCATGCCGAGTCATGAACGGTGAAATTAAATATGTAAAATGATAGGAAAACATTATTGCAATGGGTCTATATATCACCACACCATTGTGAGAACAGCAAAAAAGGGATATGAAGAAGCAAACGCATCTCTGCCGACACTGACTCTGCGCCTGATGGCGATCTCACCCTAGGCGACGAGATCCATGAGGTCGCCGAAGAGCTTCGTGATGAAAAGCGCACCGCGCCGTTTTTTCTAGTACGTAAGAAAGGCAAGGAAGCTTAGCACGCCGTCAAGCAGAATCAGTCTATACGCCGCCCCGTCCTGTTGAGCTCAGTATAAGAGGTTAGTACACTCTTGTTCTTGTGGCTTTAGGACCATGGTAACCTCGCGCCTGCGAGATTGTCCCGCCAATGTTCGAGAGCTTCTTCGATACTTCTGACTTGATCACTACGTGGAATCAGTGTATCTAGCCTAATGGACTGCAAACCGAGGTACTTTCCTCGTAACGCCGCAGTGCCAAGACGAGAAGTCACATCTTCAAATTGCTGTTCAGTAGTCATTGGCAATATAAGCTGGGATGGCAATTCGCAGAACTTTGCTACTTTCAGCGCAAAGCTATATCGATCCAAGATTTCGGACCCAACACCGTGAAAAACACCGGAAGCCCCTTTCTCCACCAGTGTTTTGCTGATTCTGGCGAGATCAACGCTATACGTCGGAGCGCCAAACTGATCTGTGGGACACTTGAATGTTTTGTTGGATTTGAGTGCGTCACAAAGTTGATAGATGAAGTTCTTTCCAGCGGCGTCTGGCCCGAAAACACCGGTGGTTCGAATGATGAGCGCGCTCGGATCTGCGGTCAATACATTTTGCTCCCCTTGCAACTTGCTTTTGCCGTAAGTATTCAGAGGATTGACCTCGTCTGATTCCAGTGACGCTTTGTCAACCTTGCCATCGAACACGTAGTCCGTCGAATAGAAGACAGTCTTCGCGCCCACTCGCCTTGAATACTTTGCTATGATGCCAGGTGCGACACTATTGACTGCGTCAGATTTATGTGGTTCAAGTTCACAACCGTCGACCCATGTGAAGCCTGCACATATGTAAACCACATGAGGACGCATGAGCTTCAAAAAACTTTCGAAAATCTGAGGCGTCGATGCGATATCTTCCAATTTGAGTTGATATGAAAGCTTTTCGTCGTCTCTAGAATTGTAGGTACCAACAACGTGTTCTGTACTATGTGCGGCGGTCACAGCACGACCAAGCTGACCGTTTCCACCGATGACCAGTACACGCATGGAGGGGCGGATCTCGTCGCGGCATGGAGTGATGGCCGACCTGAGTGGTGGAGCGTGTTCGTCTTTTGTGCTCATGATGTATGCTGTCTGAGCTGCTGGCCAGAATATGTCTAATTGTTTATCAAACGCAAAGATGTCGACTTCTTCTGGTGGATTGAATACTCCTCCCTGAACATATAGCACTGTAGCTTCCTGTATGCATAAGAATCCGTGCGCGACGCCTGGTGGTATGAAGAGCTGTCTTGCGTTTTCTGCGCTGAGTCTCACAGCAGCCCACTGGCAGAAGGTGGGGCTTTCAGGTCGAAGGTCGCAAATTACGTCGTAGATTACGCCACTCACAACTGAGACAAACTTACTGTACGTTGATTTGTGAAGCCCTCTCAAAGTATCTCGCACACTGTGTGAAATCGAAATTTGTTGTACGCCCGACTGCGGTTGAATCTCCCGGGGATATTTCTCGTCCGTGCGGAAAATCTCTCGAAAATAACCTCGCTGATCGGATATGGTGGCACCCACCACAACAAAAGCGCCGTGTATATGCAACTTTCTAGCACGCGGTTCACCTTCGCGTGAGAAAAACATCAGTGCGCGTTATAGCGTGTGCCAGCAGATCGTTCCGGCGAGCGGAGTCGGGCACCTGAGATAATGACACATGATATGAAACCAGCCCGGTACTATAATGATGCGTAAGACTATATATATCCGACGAGACCTAGACCTACATGTAGACGTGGAGCGTATGAAAAAGCATGAGACAACACGCACGACATCCGACGCGACCTATAAACCCAAGGTTGCAACATCACCGAGTTAGCCGCGCGTAGTCGCTACATCGATTGAGGACGATGTGACCGACGTCAGGACGAAGTGTCGTTTACATTCGCGACAGCGGTGCTACGCGATGTTTTCTGCATGAGATGGGAAGCATCTTCCCCCGTGTTTCCTCCAAAAAAGCGCCGTCTCCTGGATACCCTTCAGGCAACAGAGTGCGAGCTACGCTCGATGTGTAACACGTCCAGGACTGGTCTGGCACGCATAGTCGGCTCATGTTGAACCGTATTAACCGTATGCCTAGGTACATAATCTACGTTGCAATTTGCTGGGTGGTGTCCACACTGAGCTTTCGACTTCTTCCTCTCGGCCTTGTGTTCACGCGTGTGTTTTCACCCGCAACCTCAGAGCATGACGACGTGTCGGCACCAACCGCAGAGCATCTCGTTTTCATCGGCGATTCGCTTACACGTTATCAGTTTTTCGCACTACTATATAAATTCAGCCACCCGGCGAACAAGTTCCAGATTACGTCGTCTGCGAGAAGGTCTTTGGGTCGTGGCAGGCTTTTTATGAAAACTCGTCAGGGCTATTTGGGCATTCATGCAGCTGTGACTGTTTCCGACCGCACTATGTGATCGAGCAGAACTTGATGTCGCCATTCACACCGATGTGTGAGAATCGCTTCTGCACGTTGGATGTTGGTGGAATAGGTAGTATTTTACTAACATACTTACAGCTCTTCGGGGAAACAGAGAGCATGCACGGCATGGTTCTGCCTAACGAAACTCATTTAGCAACGATTGATACTGTGCAGAGGGCTGGCAAATGGTCATATTTGACGGTGAGTCAGTGTATGAACGATTTCGTCTCCCGCTTATCTCCCAGACCTACACAAATTTTCATCGGAACTGGGGCATGGCCGCATGCGCGAATCATGTTTGAGCTGAAAGATACGTTGATTGCGGCGAGTCGCTTGACGAGACATGTGTACTGGAAAGAGACGCCACCATTTCAGAATTCCTTGACAGGTGGCAAGGGACTTTCTAGGCCGCAGGATATTGATGAGCGTGCGCTCGAATACTGCGCTAGCGGACTTTGCAAATACATTCCGTTTCCCGACATTTTGCCTCGAAGTCTCGTGAACGAGGATGGCAAACCTGATTATTGGGATAACTTCCACTTCAGCTCAGGACAGCTCTACAGTCTTTGGAACGCCCATATCAGCGCGCACGCTGAGGGCTCGACAGCTATGAATCGTTTGTCACGGCAACTCACCACAGGCGACGATGGAAAGGCCGCGTAGTAGCGGTCGTGTGCGTTACTTCGGGGACCGAAAAGTGAAACATGCGAAGAGAACAGTGCTCTCAGGTCAACATTCTTGGATGCGTTGCGCGCGAAACGTGATGCTGCTTCACGCAAACGAAGTGCTACCGTTGGCCCGCTATCTTATTTGTGATAGTGAGAACTAAGAGTAGAGCTTTATAACTCGGGCATAAACATTGTACTTGAAGGCCAAGTTATTAAATTGACGCTCTAAAGTGTAGAGCGCCTCGTAACTTAACGAGCCGAGTTAGGCGAAAATGACCACGAGTAACTCTTCACGTCGTCGTTACAACTCGGGTCTCGCCCGCGAGATCAAAGGGCTTCTGCCGACCGACTCCGGCTCTCGAACGTTCGCCGCACGCCCGGTCGCTCGAATCGGTCGCTGACGCATCGCGAGTGCTCGGCCTCGGGCATTGCGTCTGTCCGACGGTTTGGGTCCGTCTCACCCTCAGCCAAAAATCCCAAAGCACGCGCGCATCACGCCGCGTGGTCGTCCACGCGCGAAAGCGCCCACCGTTTGCACCGTAAACTATGAATCAGACGTTCTGAGGACGCCAGTAATCTTTTATTGGAGAAGCCTACTGAAAATGAGAGATGTTTGTTCAAAAATGGTCCCTCGAAAAGATTACTGAGATGAGACTTCCCGAAGGCGGGTTCTAGCGCGTCTTTCGCGTACATCGTAAACTGCGCGTACGAAAAGGCCAGTCGACCACGATACTCGGGGCGTGGTCCTCGTGTGATGTAATGAAACGTTAGACACGCACGCAGAATATCAGCCGAAAATGTGTTACCGCGATGGAGTCGCTTTCACACCCATCGATTCAAACATTTTGCTATCAACTTTCAGACTCTGCGTGTCTCCTATCCAACAAGTGTCTTCGGGAACGTCGGGACGCAATGTCCCTGTTTTCTGAGACGTCCCTTCTGCAGATACACCATACAAGTAACCGGTTACATCCAGCTCATCCTCCGTACCAAATTGTCCTTCGGTGAGTCGAACGAGCCAAGAACTCAAGACTGCTGACTCTGCAGCACGGACACACCACGTAGACTTGACGAAGACATGCTCAAGTAGATTCGGGCTGATTTTTCGTTCCAAGTTTCCTCTCCGCGATGCGTGTCGGTTACCGTTGCACTTATGGTGCCTGGTGTCACGCCAGTCTATACCGTGCGCATATCTCATACTAAGCGCTTCTGCCTGGCCCCCGTGGCGAAAAATGCATCGAAGCACCGAATATTCACCCAGTATGGCCGATTCATTCTTCAAACTTCGTGGCAAGAATATGTCACAATTCTTTAGCCAAAGAAGAGACTCCTCATCTACAGCGAAAAAAGTAGTTTCGATGATAGGGCCGGGCAATGGTTCCAGGTTTTCAGGGAGGCACGTGAGATAGGAGCCCACGATTTTGATCTTCTGATCTTCTACGAACGACTGCGTTAGGACATCACTGAAATGAAAACCCGACGGTGTCCATTTCGGCATGAATGGACCTCGCGATGAGCTATTTATGAAGATGAAATAAGCGTACTCGTTCGGGCGATATTTCTGCACCCAATCGATGCTTGCGCCATATGCACCCAGATCCATGCCGGCGTTTTCTCGCCATAGCACGTTCACCCAGCCGGGACGCCTGTGCCTGAGTCTTTCTAGGCTCAGCACTTTTGGTAATGTGTTTTCGCAAGGTTCACAGTAGTCGCCGTTCACGACGATGTTATAATCCACCCTGCCGAGAGGATCTGAAGTGCCGGGAGTCGCGCCAGACAGCGCAACTATGATGAAATAGTTGAGATTGTACGTATCGATCACGCCCCCGTTGCCGGAATCCGAGTACGCGTACGTTACAAACGTTCGTCTCAGAACGTCACCTCGACTCGTGAGAGTTTTGGCGGAAAGAGGCAAAAAAAGCGAGACAAGGAGTACAACAGCGCCGACTGCACTCACCAAAAGCACAACCTTTGGGTTTCTTCTTGATGAAGAAGAGCGCTTAATGCGAACGCGATCTGAACGAAATGACATTCAGCCGATTCGGAAGCCGCGCGCGAAGTGCGGTGCTATATTTTATCGAGATCGGTTTTCACTTTTGTCGAACGGGGGACGTACGCTCATAAAGAATACAGTAGGAGAACGAAGGGTCATCAACACGGGTGCAATACAATCACTTTGACTGTAGTCCTAACAGACGGAAATTCGGACATGCCCGCGAAATTGTCATTTCCCAATGTTTGGCGTCTCCGATATGGTGTGCGTTGCAAAAGAGATGGAAATACGGTTGAAATGTACGATTAAAAAATGCGCTTTTGCCTTCACGTAACGTGCGCGTTTATCAATTGGGCGGGTTTGTATTGTTCAGTTCTTTGCAAGCAAATCTGCGACCGGTGAGTAACTATATCATGATTTTGTCTTCTCTTCTTTGTCACATACGAATTCCACCAGTTGAGGGCGAAGCCGTCAATACAGGATGTGGACGAAGCGCGGAGTCGAAGTTACCCCAGAACGAAGTCAAATCCCGATCAGTGTACCACGCGACGGTTTCTGCTATTCCTTGCTCCCAAGATTTTTGCTGGACCCAGCCAAGTGCCAGCAGTTTCGAACAGTCAATAAAGTATCGCCTGTCATTAAAGGCTCTGTCAGATACCTTTACGATCGAGTCGTCGGGATTTCGACCCGTGAGTTTACATATATCATGTGCAACGGAAAGAACTGTCCGTTCCTCGTGCGCTCCGATGTTGTAAACATGCGTTATTTCACCTTTATGAAGTATAACATCGAATGCAGAAGCTGCGTCTTCAACATGCATGTAAGATCTCGTAGCGAGACCGTCTCCATGAATGGGTAGTTTCTGGTGCCGAGAGGCCAAGATAGCGAACTTCGGAATAGCTTTCTCCGGATATTGATTGGGACCATACACATTATTACCACGCGTGATGACATATTGCAGTCCATACGAGCGACCATATGCCATAACAAGCATCTCCGCGCCGGCCTTTGTCGCAGAATACGGGTTTGTCGGTGCAAGTAATGACGAGTGCTCAGTATTGGAAGCATCAAGTTCAAAAGAGCTCTCTCCATAGACTTCATCAGTTGAAACATGAATGAACCTTTTTACCGTGCCTGCTTGTCTAGTTGCCTCTAGCAAGACATGTGTTCCCTCGATGTTATTCTTCGTGAACTCAAAAGAGTTTCCAAATGAGTTATCAACATGACTCTGGGCGGCAAAGTGCATGACTGTGTCGATATTTTTGTCTTTGAAGATGTGATTCAGAAGGTCGGCAGACCTGATATCGCCTTTCACAAAATTGACGTTTGGGAGAGACTGAATTTCAGTCAAATTTTTCAGACTTGAGCAGTAATCAAGCTTATCGAAAATAATTATCTGTCGCATTTGAAACAGAAGGGTCAGTCTTACGTTTCCAGACGCAGCGCAACGTGAAAAGAGTGTAGACGCTCTACTTAACGCACCTGATACATAGGATACTTTGTCGCGAGTAACCGTGCAGTGTGTGACCCGATGAAACCAGCCCCGCCGGTCAGGAGAATGTTTTTCGTTGTCTGTGCAACCATCTTCGAGTCTTGGAATATGGCGTTACGCTGCTTCATCTATCCGAAAACCAGAGCGAAATATTTGGTTTGCGCGGCTGGCGAGTCTTCTACTCAGGTCTTCGAAGATTGTTCATCGATGGTGAATTCCAAGCGATGCAGATGCAAGTAAGGATGGCTCCACGGGTCACCATTTGGACAGGTGTCGTATTTAAGACTAAATTAGCCTTTAATTTATAAAATCTACCATTTTTATTTGGGGCCCAGCTTCCGCGCGTCGACACGCGTCGACACACTGCGTCCACGCCCGTTGAATACGACGCGCGACTCCTACACAACACATCGCCGCGACGCGAACGACTAAGTCGTTACGACTTGGACGCGGCGTAGCCCGCGTCGCGCGCGGTGCCGCCGCGCGGAGATCGCGACGAAATGGTGTGACTCTAGTCGAGATGCCGTCGCGAGCCCGCGCAAGGACGCCGCACGCCCGACCGCGTCATAATCGGTCCGAGTCGGCATCGTGCGCCATCGCGCGATGGCGCACAACTCGGCTGAACGCGGCGCCGATCGGGCGCGCGACGCACCGAAAATTCGGAGAGGGCGATAAAAACGAAATAGCGATGTCGCGTCGCGTTTCGACGCCCTAGCTAAACTTGCGTCATCGCGCGAGTCATCGTCGAACTGGAGCCAACCGAAGAAAAAGGTTTACCTGTTTTGACGTGGCCGCTGACCTGGGGTGAGAGCGTGCTAAAGGGACTGATGCACGCGTACTGCGCGACTTTAACCAAATCGCAAGCAGACACGATACCATCAAAGCCCTGAACGACCCCGAGGTTCAGTAATACTCTATCACGAAGCTTCCTGTGTTGATTTGGTGAATTACGCGCGTGCTGGCGTTTACTGCCTCATCAGTCTACGAAGGGAACATCAGGTACGGATGTATGCTGACACGAGGCACATTTTGGTAGCGAGAGCTATGAACTCCAGCAGACTCTTGTCGCGCGTCACGGAAAGGTGGTTACTCAAACATTGCGACTGCACCGTTTTAAATGTCTGAATGTGCTGAAGTTCAAATTTGTAATATAAAACGTTTGTCGTGAGATAAAAGTCAGGCTAGCTCGCAAAAACCAGTCACGAAACCACTTTGACCCGTCTACTTTTCTTGTATTGGAACGAGAGAGGTGCACAGTACCTGCACTCTCAAGTTGCAACATGTGTTACGGCTCTGATCTGATTGAACCTTCATTTTTTCACAATGCGAAGCGACGGCAGTGGCACTATGAATCGTCCTCCCGCTTCCAGGTAGGCGGTGTGCTGTTCTATGATGGAGTCGGCGAAGTTCCAAGCGAGAATGACGATGTAGTCGGGCATCTCTGCATAGATTCTTGATGGCTTTGAAACCGGTATGTGCAAACCGGGTGTCAGAAGTCCTTGCTTGAGCTCATTATCGTCCACGATGTATTCAATATCCTCCTTATCCAAACCAAAAGAGTACATCAACGTCGTCGCCTTGGCCGGCGCGCCGTATCCAACAACTTTCAGGCTCTTGAGCCCTCGCAACAAGGTCCTTATCTCTAGTGCGTTCTGCTGGATGGATTTGTTCCATTGAAGAAGTACTTGTGGATCGTATAGACCAGCCGCTGCTTCTTCATGTAACAACTTCTCAACAGTGTCTGTCGTGAGCTTATCATTCTTTGAGAGTGTGCTCGCCCAGCCAACGAAACAGCGTATGGCACCACCTTGAATCGAGCTCCGCGATACGTGAAGAAGTTCCATACCATGATTTGTCAAGCAATTCTTGAGGGGACGTACGGTGTGGAAGTCGACGTGTTCGTGGTAGACTGTGTCAAACAATCCCTTCTGGTAAACGTCCAGAAAGTACCCGACCTCAAATATCCACACTCCACAGTCGTGCAAGAGTGCCTTGACACCTGCGACGATCCCCGAGAAATCGTCAATGTGCGCACAGCAGTGGTTTGCGCATATAACTTTTGCTTTGCCGTGTTTTGCGACGATTTCCTTTGCCGTGGTTTCATTGAAGAACTCAGGTATGGTTGGAATGCCGTTCGTTGTGGCTAGGGCCGCGAGATTCGTCGCCGGATCTACCCCGAGGATTTTGAAACCGAGTTCTTTGAAGAATCTCAGCAGTGTTCCGTCATTTGAGCCGAATTCGACGACGAAATCACCTGATGAAGCAAGAGAAAAATTCACGACGTCGCAAGCGTACTGCTGCAAGTGCTTTCTCATGACTTGTGAAGTACCACTAACATATACGTAGTGGCGAAAGAGAATATCAGGATTTATGACATGCAGCAACTGCGTGTGCGTGCATTCGTTACAGAAATATACGTCTAGTGGGTACAGCGCTTGTTCGACAGGGTCGTCGGGACTCACAAAAGCATTCGCAGGTGGCTGCGTTTCGGCGTGAGTAAGTTTCGTTCCTCGAAAAATGAATGTCTTACCGTAGGTGCTAGTTCCAGGACAACTTCGAGATTCGTTGATTCACACAAACGGCAGCTGCGTGCCCGTTAGAAAATTAGCTGAAGTGTGTCGCGTGCACGTACGTTTTCCGAAGTGTACAAGTTGCGTCGGTACCCGCGATGTGGCACACAGGCGCTTCGACCGGCGTATAGTTAGCATAGTTCAATGATGTCGTCATTACTGTTGGTTCGTTGGACGCGTCGAACAGTGGCTCGCTGTCCACGAGGCTGAACAAACCGAAAAGACGCCGCGGACAAGTAAAAAAGTAAGTTACTTGAAGAAGTAACACTTATCACATTGACAAGTTGATTACTCATTCATATATAGACCAGGGGAAGTTTTCCCTCATATTATCTTGCTCAATAGTTAAACATATTTTGATAGCCCCCCCCCGCTCCTAACTTAGGCTGAAAAACAGATTGCTAAAATTTTGCAACTTCATGGCAATTTTTTAGCTTGCTTGAGGGCCAGTAAGAGATAGAAATTCGGAAATAGAGTTTGCCGATTTATGCCGATAAGGGCCGTTTTTTTTTCATAAGAGATGGCTTATCGGCATAAATCTTATGCCGACAAGCTTTTTATCCGCGTAAATCGGCCCGATTTACGCGGATAAGAACCTTGTCCGCATAGTGACGACTCGTCACGTGACGAG
>Ga0181570_10000966_pt1 | contig 25839 bp, 26 predicted proteins | sample 101ome_18_FD_148667 | JGI IMG/M metagenome (GOLD analysis project Ga0181570, IMG submission 148667) | Coastal salt marsh microbial communities from the Groves Creek Marsh, Skidaway Island, Georgia - 101406AT metaG (spades assembly) | ecosystem: Environmental > Aquatic > Marine > Intertidal zone...
AATAGAAGATAATTTTCAAATGAGAAGTTATAATCACGTTCATAACGAGTATTTAAATGCATTATTAGAGCAGGGAATAGTTGGTCTAATATCACTTCTAGCGATTTTTACTTTACCATTAATTTATGGAATGAGGAATGTTAACAATTCCATTACAAACGACGCAAGACTTTTCTTAATAGTTCTAGTGTGTATGTATTCGACTTATGGATTATCTAATGGTGTTTTTGATCATCAAAGTACAGCAATTTATTATGCTTTGATGGTGCTATCTACTATGGCCACTATGAAACTCCCATCCAAATCATTATGAGAATTATAGTAACTGGTGGTTCCGGTTTTATTGGCTCCGAATTAATTAGATATATTTTGAAAAAAGAGGGTAATTTTGTTCTAAATATTGATAATCTTTCATACGCTGGAAATGAACTTAATTTAAAGTCAGTTGAAAATAATAAAAATTACTTATTTAAAAAAATTGATATCACGAATTTTTCTTCAATTTATCAAGAAATAAATGACTTTAAACCAAACCTAATATTTCATTTAGCCGCTGAATCACATGTGGATAGATCTATTGATAGTCCTGCACGGTTTATTGAAACAAATGTTATTGGGACATATAACATGCTTGAATCTTCAAAATATTACTATGATAGGTTAGATCATTCAGAAAAAGATAAATTTAGATTTTTGCATGTTTCCACTGATGAGGTATATGGCGATCTTACTTCTGATGATTTGCCTTTTAGTGAAGAAAATGCTTACAAACCAAGTTCTCCATATTCTGCCTCAAAAGCAAGTTCTGACCATCTTGTAAGAGCCTGGTATAAAACCTATAAACTTCCAGTTCTCATAACCAACTGTTCAAATAATTATGGAAAATACCAGTACCCGGAAAAATTAATACCACTTGTTATATCAAAGGCCATAAATGGTAACCCAATTCCGGTTTATGGAGACGGGCAACAGATACGTGATTGGCTTCATGTTTCAGATCATGTAAGAGCATTATATAAGGTTATTTTGAAAGGAAAAATTGGCAATACATACAATATTGGAGGTAATTGCGAAATAAAAAATATAGATATAGTCCAAAATATTTGCGAAACACTCGATTCAATTTTTGATAAAAAACCTAATGATATAAATTCTTTTAAAGATTTAATAGAATTTGTCATTGATAGGTCTGGGCACGATAGAAGGTATGCTATTAATTCACAAAAAGTTATTTCTGAGATTGGGTGGTCGCCAAAAATTGATTTTAAAAAAGGTCTTCGCGAAACTATAGCTTGGTACTTAGATAATAGAGATTGGGTTAATGCTGTTACAAGTGATTCATACCACTTTGAAAGGTTGGGATTAGAACGATGAAAGGGATTATTCTTTCAGGTGGTTTAGGGACAAGACTTTATCCTTTGACAAAGATTGTTTCCAAACAGCTATTGCCAATCTATGACAAACCAATGATTTATTATCCCTTATCAGTTTTAATGCTAGCGGGCATAACTGAAATATTAATTATTAGCACTCCTAGAGATATAAATATGTTTAGTGATTTACTAGGAGATGGCTCCAAGTTAGGGATCAACCTTTCTTATAAGATTCAAGACGAGCCTAATGGTTTAGCTGAGGCTTTTATTATCGGCGAAGATTTTATTGGTTCAGATAATGTAAGTTTAATTCTTGGAGATAATATTTTCTTCGGTCATGGTTTACCTGAAATTCTCTATAGAGCTATTGATCAAGCCAATAATGGACTTGCAACAATTTTCGGTTATCATGTAAAAGACCCTCAAAGATATGGAGTTGCAGAATTTGATAAATCCGGCAAGGTATTATCGATCGAAGAGAAACCAAATAATCCAAAAAGTAACTATGCTATTGTAGGATTATATTTTTATCCTAATAAAGTTATTGACTTGGCAAAAAAGATAAAACCTTCAGCTAGAGGAGAATTAGAAATTACATCGTTGAATGAAGCTTTTTTACAAGAAGGTAAATTAAAAGTTAATCTCTTTGGTAGAGGCTATGCTTGGCTAGATACTGGAACGCATGAAAGTTTACTTGAAGCCTCTAAATTTGTTGAGACAATTGAATCTAGGCAAGGATTAAAGATCGCCTGCATTGAAGAGATAGCTTATGAAAAGGGCTTTATTGGTAAATCAGCTTTTATTGAACTATCTGAAAATTATTCGAGTGGCCAATACGCAAATTACTTAAAAAAAATTGCTATCAAACTAAATGATTTATAAATCAAAAACTATCAATGGGGTAATTACTTTCTCACCAAAAATATATCCTGACAAAAGAGGGTATTTTTTTGAAAGCTATAATAGTTCTTTTATAAATAGTCTTTTAAAGGACAAAATAGTTTTTATACAAGACAATGAGTCTAAATCTGTAAAAAATGTTATTAGAGGGCTGCATTATCAGATTGAACCTTTTTCCCAAAAAAAATTAATTAGAGTTCTTCAGGGAAAAATTTTTGATGTTGTTTTGGACTTAAGAAAAAATAGTAGCTCCTTTGGGATGCATGAAACTTTTGATTTGTCCAGCGAGAATAATATGCAACTTTATATTCCTGACGGTTGTGCCCACGGATTTATGAGTCTTTCTGATGATGTGATTATAAATTATAAAGTCGATAAAGCTTATGCGCCTGAATATGAGAGAACCATATTATGGAATGATCCTAAGTTAAATATCGAGTGGCCAAATTATTCTGAAGTTATTGTGTCAGAGAAGGATGCCAATGGCAATAAATTCGAAAATGCTTTTTACTTTTGAACAATATGAAAAAAATTCCACTTTTTAAAGTCCATATGCCCAAATCAGTTGATGAGGAATTGCTCCATGTTCTTCATAGTGGTTTTATAGGACAAGGACCGAAGGTCAATGAGTTTGAGGAGAGACTTGCTAGATATTTTGGTAATAATAATGTTCTTACCCTTAATGCTGGTACTTCAGCTTTGCAATTAGCTCTTAGACTTTCGGATGTTGGCCATGGAGATGAGGTTATAACTACCGCTATGACCTGCACTGCTACTAATATGCCTATTTTGGCTTCTGGCGCCAAGATAGTTTGGGCTGACATTGATCCGATAAATGGTCTAATAGAGCCTGGTTCAATTGAATCTAAAATCACACCCAGGACTAAAGCCATTATTATGGTTCATTTTGGTGGAATTCCCTGTGATATTGAAAAAATTAACTCAATAGCTAAGAAATATAATTTAAAAGTTATTGAGGATGCCGCGCATGCCTTTGGGTCCGAATACAAAGGAAAAAAAATTGGCAACCATTCAGATTTCGTAGCATTTTCGCTTCAAGCTATCAAACATATCACTACAGTTGATGGAGGGCTTTTATTTTGTAAAGAAAATTCTGATTATGAACGTGGAAAATTATTAAGATGGTTTGGCATTGATAGGGATGGTGAAAGAAAAGATTTTAGATGTGAAGAAAATATAACAGAATATGGTTATAAATTTCATATGAATGATATAGCAGCGACAATTGGAATTGAGCAACTGAAGTATGTTGACAAATTAGTTTCCAAACATATGGAGAACATGAAATTTTATGATGAAAAATTAACAAATTTGGCAGGGATTAGAATTATAGAGAAGCCAACAAATGTTCTTTCTTCAAGTTGGATTTATACTCTTCATGTCAATAAAAGAGACTTATTTATTAAATGGATGGATGATAATAATATTATGACCTCAAGAGTTCATGAGAGAAATGATATTCATGATGCTTTTAGTGATAGTAAAACCAATTTAGAAGGTGTCGATAAATTTAATAAAACCCAAGTCTCGATCCCTGTAGGTTGGTGGATATCAGATAATGATAGAAATTATATTGTAGAAAAAATTAAAGAATTTTCAGAGATCTATCTTAAATGACACTTATCTGGTAATCCCCATTTTTTAGGCATTCCCAATAATAACCAAAGAATAACAATCCCTCTATCTTTAAGCTTATTTTTGTATCTTTTTTCAAGCCCTAGGGTAAATAGAGTCATAATTAAATAAAATAAAAAATCGAAAAAAAGTTTGGGAATATTCCATAAAAAAATTAATACTGCTTGATATTGTGGAAAAAGCTTAAACCAGAACTGAACTCTAGAGCGAATGAATTCAATTCTTGAATCTGTAAAAACTGAATTAGTACTTCCCCCGCCAACATGTGAAATAGAAATCTCTGGACTAAAGAAAACACTCCATTTTTTACTTTTGTTTATTCGGTGGCACCATTCTGTCTCTTCATGATAGAAATAAAAATCTTCATCATACATCCCTATATCTGCAATCATTTTCTTATTTACTGCAAGGCATGCTCCACGAAGAATTGCAACCTTTGAAAAACAATGCAACTCTTGATTTTTTAAGGGTCTTCCAATGAAGTCTAGCTGAGAGAAAAAAGTTATATTTCTAGAGCCATAAGACCTCATTTTTTTCCCATCAGGAGAAAACATCTGAGGACCTATAAGACCAGCTCTTTTATTAATTTGAAAATATTTTTCAAATTTTTCCAGTATTCCTTTTTTAAGTTTAATGTCATTGTTACACAATAAAAAGAATTTGCCTTTAGCCAATCTCATTCCTAGGTTACATGAATGGCCATATCCAGCGTTACAGTTATTTAGAATAAATTGAATATCAGAGTTTTCTTTATTTTTGCTTAAACTTAAGCCAGATTTATCTGGACTATTGTTATCTATGACAATAATTTCATCATCTGAGCTTTTAATACTTCTGATATTTTCAATGAGACTATGAAGTCTTTCTTGGTTATTTCTATGAATGATAATTATCGAAAATCTCAACATGTAATTACTTTTTTATAACTTTCTATATGTAAAGATACTGTTTCTTTGCAGTTATATTTCAGAACACTATTTATAAGAATTTCGCTATTTAACTTTACCTTCTGATCAAGAAGCTTCAGCAGAATTGTGCTTAAACTCTCGTGAGATCCATTTTCAAAGAAAAATCCCGTTACCTTATCCTCAATTAAACCTTGATTGTCTTCGAGATTACTTGCAATAATTGTTTTTCCAGCAGCTAAAGATTCCTTAATAACTCCACTTGATCCTTCCCCATTAATAGACGGAAAGACAACATAATCACACGATAGATAAAATTCTTCAATATCATTTCTCCTGCCGTAAAAAATAACATTCTCTATTAAATTGTTATTAATAGCTAATTCTTTTATTTTTTGGAAGAGAGGGCCTTCTCCAACAAGATGCAGTCTAATATTAGGATATTTTTTTACAACTCCAGGAAGGGCATTAATAAGTATTTCCAACCCCTTTTGTTCAGTAAAAGCTCCAACATAAAGAATATTAATATGCTCTTTCTTGAAAACCTCTTGAAATGCTTCTTGCTTAAATCTAAATAACTCTATACAGCTTGGAATGAAAATAACCCTCTTAAAATAATTTGACATGTATTTTTTAATTTTTTCATTGACTGCAATATGAGTATCAACTTTGCTATATTTAAAAAATATAGAAAGATTTTTGATTGGATATGAGACTCTTCTTGTGTGAAAAATTGAATATTTTTTATCTTTCTTTACCAAAGAAACCGATTTACTTTCATGACAATGGACAATATTAGGCTCTAATATTTTGATATTTGAATTTATTTGACTATTTAAAAAACCAAAGAAGCTTCTGCTAAGATCAAGAGGGAAAATATTCCCAATCCCAGAGTTAAGTGCAACTTGATAAAGTAAACCTTCTTTGTTGCAAAGAAGATATGAATTAATATTCCTATGAAGTAGTTCTTTATGCAAAGTCAAAACTTGACGCTGACCACCTCGCCAATCTTTGCCAGTGTCAATATGGAGAACTTTTATTTTTGTTTCCAGAGGATCCATAATTTCATATACTTTAGGAAAACATATAGACTCGACAGTAATGATAATAGCAACCCCTCTCTACCATCTAGAAAGCCTTTCCTTAAAAAGTAAGTCTTAAAGAATTTATATAACCCAGCGAGAAATGGATACACGAACAAATATTTTTTCTTTCTTTCAAATAGAGCATTTGCTCCTAAGGTAGAGTATAGATTGATTTTTTTTATATGAGTCTCGATGTTAGGGAATGGAAAGTGATTTAAGCACTCTTTTATTCTTCCAGGAGCCCCACAATCAAGAATTATCTTCTCATGTACTTTCCTTGAATCGAACTTAGCATATTTTCTGTTAAATAATCTAACAGGATAGTCATTTTGCCAACCAGAATATTTAATTAATTTATCAATGTAAAACGACTTTCTACGAATTTCAAATGCCTTTTTAGTGGTTGAAGGAAGTGTATCTTTAATTTTTTGAGCAAGATTCAGAGATACTTCTTCATCCGCATCAATGCTGAGAATCCAATCATTTTTTGCAGCTTCAACACCAAGTTGTTTTGTTTGGCCGAAACCTAACCAACTGGTTTCAATAATCTTACAACCAAAATCCTTACAAATCTGGACTGTTTTGTCATTGGAGCCTGAATCAACAATTATTATTTCATCTACCCACAAAAGAGAGTTTAAGCATCTAGTAATATTCATCTCTTCATTCTTGGTGATAATTGAAGCAGTAATCATTTTTTCATTGCTTTGATTATCAACGACTCCCCAAATAATATTGCAGGGGAAAACATAGATGAAAGTATCTGTTTATTGATTTTTTTATCGCCTTCTCTTTTAGAGGATTTTCTGTATGCTAATGCTGTATATAAAAATACTATTGGTAAAATTATCGCAAAAGGATAGCTTGCCAGCTTTACTCTATTAGTTGTAATTTTGGTAATTTCAAACCCATTAGAGTGGAGCATATATCTTAGCTCTTGGAATGAAATCATTCCAATATGGTGGAGTGGATTTGGATTATTTTCATCTAATGGCGCCTTACACTTGTTGTGATGTCCAGACAATAACCATCTCCATCTAGATCTCAAAGAACTAATATTTGGGGTTGAGATGATTAATTCTCCATTTTTAACAAGAACCCTATTTAACTCCCTTATAAATTGAAATTGCTCATCTATATGTTCTATACCATCTATACAGACAGCTGTATCTATAGAGCAAGAGTCTAATGGGAGTCTTTGGTTCATACTTCCATTAAAGAACATGCTATGGTTAATCTTTAGTATATTTTGGATATCTACGCCATATACTTCTTGATATTCGGCATCAATGAGCCTCTTGATAAAGGCACCATAACCGCATGGAATATCAATTATTTTTGCATTTTTATTTTTGGTTATAAGGTCAAAAACAACCTCATGAGTATTTTTAGCACAATTTATCTCAATGCCTTTGTAACTGTTTCTCATTAATTAATTTTAATTTACTTATTAATTTGAATTATATGCTTCTAATGTTTTGGTTATTGTATTGTTCCATGTAAAAGTTGAGGCGTGTCTTTTTCCATTAGATCCTAGAGTGTTTGCTAATTCTTGATCTTTAAATATAGTTAGAATCGCGTTAGATATTTCGACCTTATCTTGTGGGTTGGATATAAGGATAGAGTTGTCCTGATTGAGTGTTTCACTAATTCCACAATAATACTTATTACTTACTATAACAGGTATTGAATGTTGCATTGCCTCAAGAACAACCATGCCAAAAGTATCCCCTCTGGTTGGATGTACCATAACATTACCAGCAGAATAAAAATCACTAATTTGATCTATTTTGCCCAGGAACTTTGTATTTTTTTTAACATGCTCATTAGAAAATTTGATGTCATTTTCTTTGCCATTGCCAGCAACAAGAAGGTAGATTTCGGGGTTATTTAAAATTTCAAGCGCTTGGATAATGGACTGTAAACCTTTTCTCTCAAAACTATGCCCCATAAAAAGAACAACAAATGATTCTATGGGAATAAGGTTGTCTTTTCTAAGTTTATTATTTTTAGTGAATTTATCATTTTCAGGCCATATTCCAGGATAAGTAATATTTGAAATTGCTGATTTGGGGTAGTTTTTTCTTATATTCTGAGCTAATAAGTTAGACACGGGAAGAATTTTTTTATTTGGTCTATATACTTTATTCTCCATTAGTAAATACATTAACTTTCTCGGACTCAGAGGCAAAGATAAAAGCAAAAGTACCTTTTTTAAACCTGAAGAATTGGTAATAAATGATTTAAAACAGGGCACATGAATGGTGTATACATCTGCTCCAGGGATAATATCATGAGAGTGAATAATATCGAAATCTGAATTTTTTAGTATTTTTCTAGCTCTGATTCCAAATAGAAATTGATTTAAGAATCTTGGACGGTTTATTTTCTGAGTAACTTGGTGAAATTCTACTTTTGGTATTCTTGCAGTTATATTTTGAGAGAATACGTGAACTTCATAATTATTTTTTAGGCCATTTACTAACTCTACACAGAATCTTTCAGCACCACCCCCTGTAATATCAAAGTTCCTAACCAGAAATGCAATTTTTTTAATTTTTTTATCTTCCATCTTCGTAATTTGTAAAGATTTTCAATAAAAGACTTACGGGATAGGTTCTATGATTAACTAAAACTCTGGGTAATTCAAATAATTTAGAGGTGTTTGACACCCTGCCTCTCTTGACAGTTGTTGCAGTTAAATAGTTAGAATACTTTAAAACTTCTATCGTATTTCTTGAATAATCACCATATGGGTAGCAAAAGTGTTTAACTTTGACTCCAAATTTTTTTTCCAGAAGATATTTAGATTTTTGAATTTCTTTTTCAACTTTTTCTAATGAAGAAATTCTTGAAAGATGAGAATGAGTATAAGAATGAGAACCAATTTCCATGCCTTGGTTAATCCACTCTTTGATTTGTGCTTCATTCATCATTTTTTTTTCCATAACTCCCTTATCTAAGTCCCAATAGTTTTTGCCCCCAATATTGCCAGCAACAATAAAACATGTGGCTGAGTATTTGTATTTTTTGAGAATTGGCAAAGCATTCTCATAATTATTTAAATATCCATCATCAAAAGTAATTCCGAATACCCTGCCTTTCTTTTTGCCTAATAGATATGGGTACAACTCAGACAAGCTTAACCCCTTAAAACCAAACATGCGAAGGGTTAATAATTGAATTTTAAATAGTGTTTTTGGAACACTAAGCCCTCTCATCTTTGAACCTTTTGGTTCGTCTTGAATGCTGTGATACATAAGAATAGGAATAGGGCGATTTTTCATTATTAAATTATATCAAATCCCAAATAACCAATATAAAGTACAATTAACTACAAAAAATATTTTTTTGTAAATTGAAAATTCTAATTGAGCTTCCTACTTGGCTTGGAGATACTGTGATGATATCACCTAGTCTTGTCAATATAATAAATAATTACAAAGATGCCACTATCACTGTTTTTGGCTCCAAGGTGTCTGTTGAGGTTATTCAAGACTTCCCTAAAATTGATTCCATTTTTCTTGTCTCTAAAAGTTTTAAATCAACTTACTTGGCAATTCATAAAATTAGAACTCATGACTATGATATTCATATTTCATTTAGATCATCTTTTAGGTCAAAGTTGGTAAGTTACTTTGTTAAGAGTCACAAAAAGTTTCAGTTCAATAAAAATAAATATAATTCAGGTCATCAGGTAGAGAGATACAATAATTTTATTAATGACTCATTAAAGCTACAATCTTCTCCAGGTCCACTTTTTTTGGAGAGATTGACAAATACTTTAGCGAGAAAAAAAATTATTGGAATTAACCCTGGAGCAGCATTTGGGAGCGCCAAAAGGTGGACTGTTGAAGGTTTTTGTGAGGTAGCGCTTGAGTTATCAAAAAATTTTCAAATCAATATTTATGGTTCATTAGCAGAGCTAGATATTTGCAAGTCAATTGAAGATTATCTTTCAGAAAATAATGTAAAAAATTTTATAAATTTATGTGGCAAGACAACTATTTCTGAACTTAAAAATGAAATTAAACAGTTAAGTTTATTTATAACTGGCGATAGTGGGCCGATGCATATTGCTGCCAATTATCAAGTCCCGAGTATTTCAATTTTTGGGCCAACAAAGTACAGAGAAACATCTCAATGGAAAAATAAAAATTCAAAAGTAATCAAACAGAATTTAGACTGTCAACCATGCATGAAAAGAGAATGTCCATTGGGTCATCACAATTGTATGGAGAAGATTTCTTCAGAAGAAGTGATTTATGAAGCTTTAAAGCTACTCTGAAAAATTCTGATCAATAAGATGACAAAGTGTATGACCAATAAAGATATGCATTTCCTGTATTCTAGCTGTATCAGTAGAAGGCACGTTCAAAGCAACATTGCAAATTTGACTCATTTCTGCTGGATTCTCTCCAGTTAGAGCAATTGAGTATACGCCATGAGAGTGTGCAAATCTTAGAGCCTCGATAACATTCTTGCTCTTTCCAGAAGTGCTTATCCCAATTACAGCATCATCTTCAGCCATGAGAGATTCGAGTTGCCTCTTAAAGATGTAGTTGTATTCAAAGTCATTAGCTATAGCAGTTATAGCAGAAGTATCTGTGGTGAGAGCTACAGCAGGCAATCCCTTACGATTTATTTTGTATCTTCCGACTAATTCAGCAGCTATATGTTGTGCATCTGCCGCAGATCCTCCATTACCAAAAATTAATAATTTACCCCCTTTATTAAGTCTATCGATTAGATTAGATGCTGCGATTTCAATTCTATCAACAAGATCATGCATAGAATTAAATGCAGTGATATGCTGCTGAATTTCAGATATTATTATTTCTTTCATTTTTAATTATCTTAGTTATAACATTAGTTGTACTCTTGCCGTCAACAAAGTCAATAAAAACAACTTTGTTAACAATGTCTGATCCTACAATAACCTGATTAGCGTAATCTCCTCCTTTTGTAAGAATATCAGGTTCGAGAGTTCTGATTAGATTAAAAGGAGTGTCTTCGTTAAAAGAAACAACATAATCAACAAATCTAAGAGCAGCAAGCAATATCGATCTATCTTCAAGTGAATTGATAGGTCTAGATTCACCTTTTAGATTTCTTGTGGAGGAGTCACTATTAATGCCAACAACTAGAATGTCCCCAAGTTTTTTTGCTTCTTGAAGGTATTGAACATGCCCAGCATGAAGAATATCAAAGCAACCATTGGTAAAAACAATACTTTTACCTTTAGTTTTTAAATTATCAATAATTTTCTTGATACTATTAAAGTCATCAATAAAAATATTTAATTCTATAGATTCATCTTTAGAATGATATTGATTAATTTCTTCAATAGATGCTGTTGCAGAACCTACCTTGCCAACAACAATACCTGCGGCAATATTTGCAAAATTAATAGCCTCATGGATGTTTAGATTGTTTGCAATAGCAAGAGAAAGAGAGGCAATAACTGTATCCCCCGCTCCAGTTACATCATAAACTTCCTTTGCCACGGTTGGGTGAATTGTGAATTCTTTATCAAGAATTGCAATCCCATCATCGCTCAGAGTAATTAAAGAGTAATCTAAGTTGAAATCTTGTTTTAATTTTTTAGCAGCCTTAAGGAGACTATCGTTATCCTTAATATCAATTCCAGTTGCCTTTGAAGCTTCTTTCTTATTTGGAGTAAGTATATGAGCATTGGAATATTTGGTGTAATCACTACCTTTTGGATCTACAATAACTTTAATAGATTTTGAATTAGCAATTCTTATTATTTCTTTAGTGAGGCGATTCGTTAGAACGCCTTTACCATAATCTGATAGTAAGATAAGATCATAATTATCAACTATTGATTTAAATGATTTAAGAAGGCTATCTTCACTGTCAGCAGTAATGTCACTTTTAGTTTCAATATCGTAGCGAATAACTTGTTGATGTGAAGATATAATCCGAGTTTTCTTACTTGTATATCTATTTTTTTCAGTAATTAATAGACTGGTTTCAACAGAGATTTCATTTAAGAGTTTTAAAAGATCTTTCGAGTGTTCACAGTCTCCAATGACGCTAAGAATAGAAACGTTAACATTTAGAGCATTCAAATTTTTAACTACATTGCCAGCACCACCGAGCGTTAATGTGTTCGAATTAACATCTATTATTTGTACAGGAGCTTCTGGCGATATTCTTTCAGAATTTCCCCACAAATAACTATCAATCATAAGGTCACCAATAACCAAGATACGAGTGTGAGATTGATTTAACTTTTCAAGCATTATTCAAATGGCAATTCAAACGTTTTTTTTATGTAAGGAATATATTTTTTTATACCTGTCTCTAGAGAAAACTCAGGCTTATAGCCAAGAGAACTCTTTGTTAAAGAAATATCCGCTCTTGTGTCTGATTGATAATCAAAATAGGGGTTTTTAAAATATTCAGTTTTGTATGAAGTGCCTAATTCTTTCTGCAAAATATCTGCTACATCTTGGAAACTTCTTGAAACCCCAGATCCTACATTATAGATACCAGAATTAATAGATAGACATGCTTTGATATTTGCTTGTATTACATCTTCTATGTATACAAAGTCTCGGAAATAATTTGCTGAATTTTCAAATAGCCTTGGATTTGCGCCTGACATAATTTGATGTCCAAGTTGAATCACCATTGACGAGGTCTTATTTTTGTAATATTCATTAGGCCCATAAACATTGAAAAATCTTAGACCAAAAATATTCAGATCAGAATTAGTTTTTATAAACCTAATTGCGACTTTATCCATGACATACTTACTATAACCATATGGGTTTTCAGGATCCTCAAATCCAATTTTTTGAGGTGGCGGAAGATTTCCATAGGTTGCAGCAGAGCTAGCATAAACCATAGTTGCCTTGTCTTGTTTTGTTTTCTCCAGAAACCAATAAAAAGAGTTTATGTTGGTTTTGGTAACTAGTTCTTGATCATAGACTCTTGTATCAGAGATGGCCGCTTGATGAAAAATATAGTCAAATTTATAAGAATTAAGTATTTCCAGGTCTTGAGGGTTGTTTATATTCCCACAAATAATTTCACCATCAAATCCAATCAAGTTTTTATAATGTCCAAAACTCGAAAGATTTCCATTTGATAGGGTATTTTCATTTCGAAAACAATCAAAAATCACGATTCTGGCATTTTGAGAATGATTCTGAAAATAAAAAGCTAGGCTGCTTCCAATAAAACCAGCACCACCAGTAATAAGTATTGTCTTTTTATCGAAATTTATATTTTGAAAGTCCATAAAAGTTTGTTTAATATCTAGATAAAATTATACATTGTGAATAGTACAAGTGTAATAATGGATAATCATAATTAAAAGTATTTTCATGAATTACGAAAGAAATTTTTATCAAATTAAATCTAATGAGGAGATTCTCTCAAATCTCAAAGAGGAGTTAACTACAGTAGGTTATTACTCACTTCCTTTTCAGGATGTTTCAGAAATTGAATCTTATGCCTCCAAAATAAAAGAGGAGTTCATATATATATTAGGAATCGGTGGGTCAAGTTTGGGCACAAAGGCTATATATACTTTTTTAAGAACAACTGCAAGATTTAAGAAAAAATTATTCTTTTTGGATACTATTGACCCTCTCAGAATAAACTATTTGTTATCTCTAGGAGATTTAAAGAAATCACACTTTATTGTCATTTCCAAGTCAGGTAATACTATAGAGCCAATAAGTATATTAAAGTACGTTGAGTCAAAAATAACAATTAATAAACATAATTGCACAGTTATTGCTGGAGAAAAGAGTTCGCTTTGTCAGTTTGCAAAAAAGAATGATATAAAAATATACTTAATTCCTGAAAATGTAGGTGGTAGATTTTCTGTATTTAGTTCAGTGGGGCTCGTTCCTCTATCGATTATTGGGGTTGATATAAAGAGTTTACTTAGAGGAGCAAAATCTGTTCATGAAAGCTTCTTTAGTCAAAATGATTATTATGATTTAATTATCAATAAAGCCAGATTTCTCGTAGAAAATAAAAATCGATTTGTTATGAATATTATTTTTTCATATTCATCAGTATTTAGAGATTTTAATAGGTGGTTTGTTCAACTCTGGGCTGAATCTCTTGGCAAAAAGAATATCAACAATACGCGTCAAGGACTGACACCAATTTCATTAATTGGGCCAGATGATCAACACAGTTTTTTGCAATTAATTATGGATGGCGTTAGAGATAAAACAGTTACTTTCTTTAAAATTAATAATCTTAAAGATGATTCTTTGGTTCCTAGTGATGAGAAATTTTCTTTTTTTGACTCGGATTATTTAAATGGTAAAAGTTTTAATGAATTAATCAATTTTCAAGCCGACTCTACCTATGAAGCAATCCTCAGAGAAGGAGATGTACCTTGCGACAAGATAACAATCAACAGCATTGATGAAGAGAATATTGCCAAATTAATGTATAGATTCTTCTTACTAACTTCATCTGTTGGTTCATTCCTTCAAGTAAACACTTACGACCAGCCTGGAGTTGAATTAGGAAAGCAAATTCTTAAGAATAAATTCAACAATCAATGATCAAATATTGCTTATTTCCTGTAGCTGGGTTTGGAACTAGGTTTTTACCTGTAACAAAAACTATTCCAAAAGAATTGCTGCCAATTTTAGATAAGCCTTTAATGCAATATGCTGTTGATGAAGCATATGAAGCAGGTATTAGGGAAATGGTTTTAGTAATTAATGAGTTTAAATTAGCTATAAAAGATTATTTTGAGCCTTTTCCATATCTTGATAAATTAATAACCAATGACGAAATAAAGGAGAGGAAGCTTGATTGTGTGAGAAAAATTCATGACAATTGTTCTTTAAGTTTTACTAATCAGTCAGAGATGCTTGGCCTGGGTCATGCAATTCTCCAAGGAAAAAAGGTTATTGGTAACAACCCTTTTGCTGTTATTTTGCCAGATGATTTGTGTTACTCTGAAAATAGCTCTGTCATTGAGCAGATGGTAGAAGTTTATAAACATAATAAGAATAAATGTATAGTTGCGGTTGAAGAGGTTGAAATTAATGAAGTTGCTAAATATGGAATAGTTAAATATTCACCAATATCAACATCCAATAGATTGTTCCATGTAGAAGATATGATTGAAAAACCCTCTATCTATGAGGCTCCATCTAATCTAGCAATTATTGGAAGATATATTCTTACTCCAGACATCTTTAAAGTTATTAGAAAGACTGGACCAGATAAAAATGGCGAAATACAAATTACTAACGCCCTAAAACAATTAGCATTAGAAGGTAAAGTTATTGCCTATAAGTTTCAAGGAAAAAGAATTGATTGTGGATCAGTGGAAGGTTATTTAGAAGGAAATAATTTCTTTTCAAGAATGGAGTCCAAACCAAAATTTTAGCAAGGACTCCATCGATTGCTAGTTAGTACCAATCGTTATCGTTTTCATCATCATAATCATAATCTTTCTCATCGTCATCATCTTCAAATTCATCATAATCATAATCATCAGTATTCATTTTTGTCTCCACAAAATAAATAAAATAAACCAAAAACTACATCTTGGTAATTTTGAAATATACTCTTTTTAGCAAAATTGTAAAGAAAAAAATATTAATCAAAATTAATTATAAATCAATAACTTAAATATATATTATTTCAAGCATATACAATCACTAATCAATATTTCAAAGATAACTCAACAAAAGTTTCTCTAATTGATGAAAATTCAAGCAAAAAGTTTTAGATTGTTAAGTGATTTGATTATTTGTTAAAGTTAAGTATGAATTTGTAAATTCATCCACCTTATCTTCTACTTCTTTGATGAGTGTATCAAATTCAATTTGTTGAGATGAGATTTCAGAACTCCTTATAGCATCTCTCATTTGATCAACACTTTGAAATAGTTTGTATATCTCACCATAAGTTTTTTGATCATATTGTCTGAGATATCCTCTTATAAGATTTACCAATTCAATACGAAGCTCTCTATTAATTTTCTGTTCAGTCTCTGATGGTTTAGGATTTATTTCATTTGGATGGAAAAGAACGCCATTTTCGAAACTTTTTTTAAAAGATGAATTCACTTTTGAAATATTAAAACCCAATCTTTGAAACATGGGAAAGTATGAATCTTCATTGATGAATAAACCAAACAGATTGTTAATTTCAGTATCGTAGTCCAATTTATTCATAATTAATAATTAAAGTTTATCAACTTCTAAAACTACTCCACTGTTACGGATTTAGCCAGATTTCTTGGTTGGTCAATATCACAACCCTTTAGAAGAGCAACATGGTAACTTAACAACTGCAAAGGTATTGAGAAGATTATTGGTCCTGTTATTCTTCCCAATCCTTTTGTAATTGGAATTATTTTCATATTATCTTCAAGAGCTATATCTGCTAATTCGTCCTTAAAGACATACATCAAGGACCCTCTAGATTTCACTTCTTGAAGATTCGAATTTAATTTATCTAATAACTCATCTTTTGGGGCAACAACAATTACTGGCGTATTTTTATCTACAAGCGCAATTGGTCCATGTTTTAACTCACCAGCTGGAAAAGCCTCAGCATGAATGTAGCTAATTTCTTTAAGTTTTAATGCTCCTTCCATTGCAATTGCGTGCATTGTTCCTCTTCCAAGGAATAATGCATTAAATTTATCATCGAATTCTTCAGCAATCGCTTTGATGTTGGATTCATGTTTAAGAGCGTCCTCAATGAGCCCCGGAAGTCTATTGAGACCATTTGCAATAAATTTTTCTTGATCGATGTTGATTGTATTTTTAATTTTCCCGATAGCAACAGTCATCAAGGCAAGAGAAACAAGCTGAGTAGTGAAAGCCTTAGTAGATGCTACTCCGATTTCAGGACCGGCATGAGTTAGAAAAACCATTTCTGACTCTCTTGTGAGGCTTGACTCTGCAGAGTTGCAAATAGTCAATGTAGAGGAGTTTGGATTTTTTTGTTTGACATTTTTCAGTGCTTCGACTGTATCAGCTGTTTCTCCACTTTGGGAGACAGTAACAAAAAGTGTATTTCTTGGAGTAATCGAATTTCTATATCGATATTCACTGGCTATTTCGACAGAGCAAGAAATCTTAGCAATATCTTCTAGCCAAAATTTTGCTACCAGGCCCGCGTTATAACTCGTACCACAAGCAATAATTTTTACATGTTCAATTTTAGAAAAGACCTTTTTAGCATTGTGCCCAAAAGCTTCAACATAAATTTCTTCATGTGAAATTCTGGATTCTAGAGTATCTCTAATGGATTGAGGTTGCTCGAAAATCTCTTTGAGCATAAAGTGCGGATAATCAGCTTTATCAATTTGTCCAGGTTTGATCTTAGTTATAACTTCATTGCGTTTGACTAATTTTTTGCTTTCATCAAAAATTCTTAATTCATTGTTATTTATCTCTGCAACATCTCCATCTTCAAGAAAAATGAATTTTGAAGTTAGCTCTAATAATGCCAATTGATCAGAAGCAAAGAACACACCTTTTTCACTAAGCCCAATAACCATTGGGGCTGATTTTTTTGCAATAATAATCTCATTAGGATTATCTTTTGAAATTACTACGATAGCAAACGATCCTTTAAATTTTTCAATTGATTTTTGGGTGGCTTCCAAAAGGTCGCTTGAAGTTTTAAGGCTTTCAAAAATACAGTGGGCAATTACTTCTGTATCAGTATCAGAAGTAAAGATGTAGCCTTGTTTCAATTGCTCTTCTTTTAGTGATTTAAAGTTTTCGATGATTCCATTCTGAACAACAGCAATAGAGTCATTACAAATATGAGGGTGGGCATTATTCTCAGAAGGGATGCCATGTGTTGCCCACCTGGTGTGTGCGATTCCTATATTGCCTTTGAGTGGAATTCCAGATTGAGAAATTTTTTGCTCTAAGTTGAATACCTTTCCTTCGGCGCGAAAACGTTTCAATTGATTTTCAGAGTTTAAAACTAAACCTGCAGAATCATATCCTCTGTACTCAAGATGCTTAAGTCCCTTAATCAAGAATGGAGTAATGTTGTCATTACAGATTCCACCGACAATTCCGCACATAAATATATCTTATTAAATTCAAAAAATTACTAGAACATATATCATAATGAAATATGAAAATAGACCTCCATACTCATTCATATTATTCTGACGGTGTATTATCCCCCAAAGAAATTGTTGAAAAAGCAGTAAATGCTAAATGCGAATTTTTATCTTTAACCGATCACGACTCTATTGAAGGTTTATTTGAAGCTTCAGAGCATTCAAAATGTTTGAATTTGGGATTTATTAATGGGGTTGAAGTATCAGCAAAATTCAATTCTCAATCAATACATATAGTTGGTTTGGGTATCAATCCTGAAGAAAAAACTCTACAAGAAGGGTTAAAAAAAAATAATAAATTTAGGATTGCTAGGGCTAAAAAAATTGGTGAAGGTTTATTTGAGGCTGGAATCAAACAAGCATATGAAAAGGCAAGTGCAATTAGCAAGACAAAATATATCACTAGGACTCACTTTGCACAAATGTTGATTCAAGAAAAGATTTGCCCTAATATGTCTTCAGTTTTTAAGAAATATATGACTGGAAAAAAACCTGGCTCTGTAAAGGGAGAGTGGGCCTCCTCAGAAGAAGTTATTAATTGGATACATAAGGCAGGTGGATTGGCAATTTTGGCACATCCACTAAGATATAAAATAACATTAACTAAGTTAAAAAAGCTTGTTACGAATCTCTCATTATTAGGACTGGATGGGATAGAAATTGTCAATTCCTTTTCAAGGTTTGAGGATATAAAAATTGCAAAAATGATTGCAGATGAGAATGAACTACTCTATTCATCAGGTTCAGATTATCATGGCTGGCCTAATCAGACTATAAAGATAGGAGGCACGCCTGAATATGATTTTGGAAGAAAATCAGTCATGAACTATCTTTTATGAATACAGAAGTTATAAAGATTCATCCTGATAACCCGCAACCAAGATTAGTTAATTATGTTGCTAAAAAAATATCTGCGGGTGCTATATTTGTTTTTCCAACGGATTCTGGATTCTCAATTGGATGTGCTCTAGAAAATAAGTCAGGCGTTGAGAAAATAAGAAGAATACGCAATTTATCAAAAAGGCATGACTTTACTTTAATGCTTAACTCATTGAGTCAAATTGGTGAATTTGCAAAAGTAGATAATGATGTATTTCGTATTCTCAAAAGAACGCTTCCTGGTCAATTTACTTTTATTCTTGAGGCGACTAGAGAAGTACCCAATAGATTGATTCATCCCAAGAAGAAAACTATCGGTGTCAGGGTTCCTAATCAACCATTGGTGCAAGATTTGATTGAAGAACTGGGAGAACCTATTATGTGCGTCTCGTTGATTATTGGTGAAGTTATGTTTGTTGACACAGAGGACGTAATAAATAAACTACAAAATAAAATTGATATTGTTATAGATTCAGGTTTATGTTTGCCTACTCCAACAACTGTTATTGACTTCACCAGAAATCCTTATGAAATTGTTAGATATGGGGCTGGAGATACATCATCAATATTTGATTGAGGTATTATATAATGTCGATTTTGGTCAAACTGTGAGTTCATGAAAACTGCTGAAATTAGAAAAAAATTTCTTGATTATTTCGCTAAACAAAATCACGCAATTGAACATAGTTCAAGTCTTGTTCCTCATAATGACAAAACATTATTGTTTACTAATTCAGGAATGGTACCTTTTAAAGATGTATTCAGTGGCGCTGAGAAAAGACCATACACACGAGCTGCCTCATGTCAGAGATGTGTTCGTGCTGGCGGTAAGCATAATGACCTAGAGAATGTTGGATACACAGCTAGGCACCATACTTTTTTTGAAATGCTTGGTAATTTTTCCTTTGGTGACTATTTCAAGAAGGAAGCGATTAGATTTGCATGGGAGTTCCTTACAGAAGAAATAAAGCTACCTCCAGAGAAATTATGGGTTAGCGTTTTTGAAGATGATGATGAAGCAGAAGATATCTGGGTTAATGATATTGGTTTCCCGAAGAACAGGATTTCAAGATGTGGTGCCAAGGATAATTTTTGGCAAATGGGTGATACAGGGCCTTGTGGCCCATGCAGTGAAATTTTCTATGATCATGGAGAATCCATCCCCGGTGGCCCTCCTGGTCATGCCGATGAAGACGGTGATCGTTTCATAGAAATATGGAATTTAGTATTTACACAATTTGACAAACAAGATGACGGCTATCTCAAGCCTCTAGATGCACCATGTGTTGATACTGGAATGGGCCTTGAAAGATTAGCGGCAGTTCTTCAGCATGTAAATAACAATTATGATACTGATGGATTTCAAGAATTAACCAAAGAAATTGTTAAGTTATCAGATCCTGAGTTGAATATTGATCAAGTAAACCCATCAGTCAGAGTGATTGCAGATCATATTCGTTCTACGGCTTTTATGATTGCCGATGGCGTTCTTCCATCAAACGAAGGAAGAGGTTACGTTTTAAGAAGAATTATTCGAAGAGCTATCAGGCATGGACATAAGATTGGCATTACCAAGGTATTTTTCTATCGCCTTGCTCCAATTCTTGCCCTTCAAATGAATGAAATTTATCCAGAGCTTAAGAAAAATCTTGCGAATGTTGAAAAGATTCTCATGAGAGAAGAGAATAGGTTTCTTGAAACCTTAGATCAGGGTATGAGTATCTTGGAGGAAAGTATCTCCAAACTTTCAAGTACTGTGATAGACGGAAAGACTGTGTTTAAACTTTATGATACTTTTGGTTTTCCAGTTGATTTGACTGCGGATGTTGCCAGAGAGAAGGGGCTTAGTCTTGACATGGAGAGTTTTGACATAGAGATGGAGAAGCAAAAATATAGGGCTAGGGCATCAGGGGATTTTGCAACTCAAAAAACTCTTTCGATTGATTTTGAATCAAACTTTGTAGGCTATGACAAATTAGAAAGCAAAAGTTCAATTACAGCAATTATAAAAAATGGTTTGCAAGTAAAGGAGCTCACTGAAGGAGATGATGCGATAATTTTTATAGAAAATACTCCATTTTATGGTGAATCTGGAGGTCAAATAGGAGATTCCGGCCAGCTTATTTTTAATGATGGAATTTTTGAAGTTGTAGATACTCAGAAGCAAGTTTCAGGCGCTTACGAGCATCATGGAAGGGTCGCATCAGGCTCTATTAGTATAGATGATTTTGCTAATGCTAAAGTTGACGCCTCTAAAAGAAAAAAAATAGCTAGAAACCACTCTGCAACTCATTTGCTTCATGCGGCCCTAAGGAAAGTCCTTGGCGAAACAGTATCTCAAAAAGGCTCTTTAGTAGATGCAGATAGACTTAGATTTGATTTTTCCCATGATGAGCCACTAACTCCGGATGAGATTAATGAAATTGAGTCTATGGTTAATAGAAAAATATTAGGCAATACAGAAGTGCATTCCCAAGTAACTGATCTTGATCATGCAAAAAAATTAGGAGCCATGGCATTATTTGGAGAAAAGTATGGCGAAACAGTTAGGGTGTTGACTATGGGTAAAGGCGATTTTTCTGTTGAGTTATGTGGTGGAACACATGTTGATAGACTTGGAGATATAGGTTTATTTAAAATTACCAATGAAACTGGTATTGCCTCAGGAGTCAGAAGAATTGAGGCTATCACAGGTTTTGCTGCTTACCAATTTGATAAAAGCAAAGAAAATCAAATTAATCAGATATCTAATTTAGTTAAATCAGAACCCTCTAAAGTAGTAGACAAAATATTACAAATTTTGGATCAGCAAAAGAAGCTTGAAAAGCAAATTTCTTCTTTCCAAAAGCAACTTGCTGGCAACCAATCAGATGACTTATTAAACAAAGTAAAGGAAATAAATGGAATTAAGCTGCTATCTGAAAAAATTGAAGGCGTTGAAACCAAAGATTTGAGAGATATTTTGGATAAAATGAAAGATAAACTTTCCAAGGCTGTGGTAATTCTTGCGCTTGTGAAAGACAATAAAATCTCACTTGTTTCTGGTGTCACTAAAAATCTAACAGATCAATATCATGCAGGTGAAATTCTAAAACATGTTGCTAACCAAATTGACGGAAAAGGCGGAGGCAGGCCTGACATGGCTCAGGGTGGTGGAAATAATATTTCTAATTTAGATAAAGCTCTGGAGTCTGTCCAACAACTTATCAAATAGTTTGATCTTTTGAGTTGGTGCAAAGTAAATCTTATTTGTAATAGAAATGATGCAAGCATTATTGAAGAGATATTAGTCGCAAATGATGCCATATCAATTTCAATGGTTGACGAAATCGGTAATAATTCAATTTATGAACCTAAAGTTGGCGAGACTCCACTTTGGGATGTTATAGGGTTAAGTGCATTATTTGAAGAAACAATTTTTAGGGAAGTTATCGACTCGCTTCTTGAAGGTATTTCATATTCAAGCCTAATTATAAGAAAACTTGAAAATCAAAATTGGATTGAGAAATATCAAGAAAACTTTAATCCCATAAAATTTGGAAAAAAAATTTGGGTTGTCCCTTCATGGAGTGGAGATCTAAAAATTCCAGAAAGTATTCAATTAAAGATGGACCCCGGGATGGCTTTTGGGTCTGGGTCTCATGAAACAACTCATCTATGTTTAGAATACTTAGACGAAAACCCTCCTAAGGAACTTTCTGTTCTGGATTATGGTTGCGGAAGTGGAATTCTAGGGATTGCTTCTTTAATGCTTGGAGCTGCTAAAGTTACAGCTATAGATATTGATCCTCAGGCGCTCATTGCTACTGAAGAGAATTCCAAAGTAAACAATGTTTTTGATAAAATCCAAATTGGAATGCCAGAGGTATTTGCTAATGCTAAAGTAGATATTTTGATTGCAAATATTCTTGCTAATCCGTTAAAAGATCTAAAGAAAACCTTTCTGGATTTGACTAATGATAACGCTCAGATTGTAATGTCTGGAATCATGGAAAATCAATTACAGAGCATCAAAAATCATTATCAAAGTGATGTTGATATTATTGAAATTAAAGAAAAAAATGGCTGGTGTTTAATCGCCGGTGTTAAAAAAACTAACCTCCACCGACAGCATTAATTATTTCAATTTTGTCACCATCGACAACCAGCTTATTTCTTAGTTCAGATCTAGGAATAATTTCCTCATTTACTTCTACAGCAACTTTTTTGTTGGCATGACCCAATTCAATTAATAATGTCTCTAAAGTTAAACTAGATGTAAAGTTTCTTTCAATCCCATTAATAACGATATCCATCTAATAATTATATTTTCGTAAGTTACTTTTAAACAGTAATTTTGAATCTAATTTTCAAAATATTAGAATGGATTGATATGGTAAAATATTACAAATATTTCATGGAGTAAACGTGTCAAAAACTGCCCTTCTAGCGCTAGAAGATGGAACTGTATTTCATGGCAAGTCTATTGGTGCATTAGGTACTTCTGTTGGTGAGGTTGTGTTCAATACTTCCATGACTGGATATCAAGAAATATTAACCGACCCATCCTATAAAAACCAAATAGTTGCGCTTACATATCCACATGTTGGTAATACTGGATGTAATTCAATTGACGAAGAATCAGACAAGCTTCATTTGTCGGGATTAATTATCAGAGATGAGACACCTATCCCAAGCAGCTGGAGGAGTGAGAATTCTCTAAATTTATATTTAAAAAAATCAAAAACTGTAGGTATCTCAGGTATTGATTCTAGAGCGCTTACTAGACATCTCAGAATTAATGGCTCAATGAAGGGCTGTATCTCTTCTGGAAAGAACATTGATGCAAAAAAAGCCATTTCAATGGCAAAAGATTTTGAAGGGCTAAAAAATAAGGATTTGGCAAAGATTGTATCTACTCAAAAAGAATACATTTTTAGTGAGGGATCATATGACCTTAAAAACGGTAAGTTCCTTAATTTAAATAAAGAACATCATGTGGTAGTTTATGACTATGGAGTTAAGAAGAATATTCTTAGAATGCTTGTTGATAGAGGCTGCAAATTAACTGTCGTTAATGCCATGACTCCAGCAGAGAAGGTTATTAATATGAAGCCTGATGGTGTTTTCTTATCGAATGGTCCTGGTGATCCTGAGCCTTGTGATTATGCGATAGAAAATGCTAAAGAAATTTTAAATGAAGAGATACCTATTTTCGGTATTTGTCTTGGTCATCAAATACTTGCGCTTGCATCTGGAGCTAGGACTGAAAAAATGAAATTTGGCCATCATGGGGCTAATCATCCAGTTCAAGATCTTGAGACTTCGAGCGTCATGATTACTTCGCAGAATCATGGTTTTGCTGTCTCAGATGAAAATATCCCTGACAATATTTATATTACCCATCGTTCACTATTTGATAATTCAATCCAGGGAATTAAAATTAAAAATAAGAAAGCATTTAGCTTTCAGGGCCATCCTGAGGCCTCTCCAGGTCCTCATGATGTTGATTATTTATTTGATCAATTTAAGGAATATATGTTGCAATGATTAAGATTAGCCAGTTTTTTTTAATTCTTTTTTTATTTATAAGTCCCTCTAAAGCAGCCATAGGACCAATAAATATATATCTTGATGATATTGATCCTCTGGAAGAGTTAAATCGTCCAATATTTGAGTTCAATCAGACCCTTGATCAAAATCTTATAGAGCCCATTGCAATTTCATACAGAGATAATACCCCTGAATCAATCAAAAAGGGAGTGAGTAATTTTTTCTCCAACCTTGGTGAAGTAAGCACACTTGCAAATCAGATTTTACAGTTCAAGGCTGAAGATAGCTTTATAACACTTGGTAGATTTCTTATAAACACTACTATTGGTCTTGTAGGTATTTTTGATCCTGCCTCAGAATTAGGATTAACAAAGAAGGATGAGGACTTTGGTCAAACTCTAGGATTTTGGGGAGTTCCTGAGGGACCATATTTTGTAATCCCAATCCTAGGCCCTTCAACTTTGAGGGATACAGCAGGTTTATATGTCGATATGACATCTGATGTGAACCTAATCAACAATCTTGATACAAATGGTGAGATTGCGGCTACTTCAATTAAGACGGTTGATAAAAGAGTCGAGCTTCTCCCAGCAACTGACTTAATTAATAGATCATTTGATCCATATACAACTATGAGGTCTTCATATCTTCAAAAAAGAAGAAATGATGTGAATGATGGCGTAGATAAAAATAACTCTTCAGATTTCTAGATTTTTTAATTATGCCAAAAAGAAATGACATAAAGAGTATTCTGATTATTGGTGCAGGCCCAATTGTAATTGGACAAGCTTGTGAATTTGATTATTCTGGTGCTCAAGCCTGCAAGGCTCTTAGAGAGGAAGGGTACAAAGTCATTCTTGTAAATTCAAACCCTGCAACAATCATGACAGATCCTCAAATGGCTGACAGTACCTATATTGAGCCAATTGAGTGGCGAACCCTTGAAAAAATTATTGAAATAGAAAAACCAGATGCACTTCTTCCTACAATGGGAGGACAAACAGCATTAAATTGTGCATTAGACCTCGATAGACACGGAGTGTTAAAGCAGCACAATGTTGAAATGATTGGAGCAAATAAAGAGGCAATTGATAAAGCTGAAGACAGAGATTTATTCAGACAGGCTATGTTAAAGATTGGCCTGCAAATGCCTATGTCTGAGGTTGCTCATAATATGGATCAAGCAATTCAGATTCAAGAAAAAGTTGGATTTCCAACCATTATTCGACCTTCATTCACTATGGGAGGTAGTGGCGGAGGAATTGCATATAATCGTGAAGAATTTATACAAATCTGTGAAAGAGGTTTGGACTTATCCCCCACCAATGAATTACTTATTGAAGAGTCAATTCTTGGATGGAAAGAGTTTGAGATGGAAGTTGTTAGAGACAAAA
>Ga0181570_10000970_pt1 | contig 25804 bp, 18 predicted proteins | sample 101ome_18_FD_148667 | JGI IMG/M metagenome (GOLD analysis project Ga0181570, IMG submission 148667) | Coastal salt marsh microbial communities from the Groves Creek Marsh, Skidaway Island, Georgia - 101406AT metaG (spades assembly) | ecosystem: Environmental > Aquatic > Marine > Intertidal zone...
CAAAACATTTTAAAGGTTTTTCTGTATATAAGCGTCTAAAGTCACTAGCATAGTCGCCTTCCGTAATAATACTGAAATAACTTTGTTGAAAATAAGGTTCTAGCGTGGGCATATTTACTTTAACAGCATGATGTTGTGATTCAATTACATCTAGCTCAATTGGAAGTACTTTTAAACGGTCGCGTTGTGCGTCTGTTAACTTATAATCATTTAATAAAGGATCTAAAAATCTACGAAGTTGTTTTTCGTCCTTTGACCACGTTTCTTTGTCTTTATTGATTAAGTTGCTGTATTCTCCTAGCATACAACTTAAATATGTGTCTTTGTGTAGGTCGTTTTCTAGTAAAAAGTCAACAATTTGTAATCTATGAAGCCTTTCTTGCCTATTAACACATAAAAATTTCTTTTGACGTAGTTGGGTATTAGTATTCCATTCTAAATCATCAACATAGATGTTGTCGTAGTGGTTTAAATGTAAGTGAATGTTAAAATGTATGAAATTTTCACTCACAACAGTATCTTTTAGTTTACTATTACTAGAAAGTATACGCCACTGTGTTACCCAAGGCATACTTTTGCACACTTGACTAATTTTTCCTAGTAATTCTTCGTCACATAAGCCTTCGTAACTGTCGTCTATAACAAGGAATACATCTGTATGCTGAAAACGTTGCATCATTTGTGGAAACTGGCTAATAATATAATCATTGTTGCCTACAAATTCAAAAAATATCATCATTTTAGGTTTTAATGTGAAGTCTTCTTGATCAAAGTCAAACTTGATGATATTTTCAAAGCGATTTACTAGAACTTCATATGTTCTAGCACCACCATTTACAAATGATACAGGTATTCTTGTCATAGTTTTTGTATCTTATGTTTTACTATTGCTTCTTCTTGTGCTTTTAGCTGAGGATTAGCAGGACACATAGCACAGATCTCATGCGGCTTTTGAATGTTGTTGATAAAATTGTCTAAATCTTGTTCTTCAAAGTCTGTCCCTAATCCTTTATATTCTAAATAAGGTGCCCAGTCTGGATCATCTAATTGTAAACTTTTTGTTAAGTGTGTTTCTAACATACTAATAGGCGGGCATTTATATAATCTGTTTTTATAAATTATTGGATAAACATTAGCCATACATTTAGAATAACTACTTTCAGGATCGTTATCTGTCCACGGCTTTAAAACACCTTGTAAGTTTTGTCTATAATCATACCAACCGCCTTGTGTAGGATCAGTTGTTTCAAAGATTATATCTTTGTATTGCCAAGTATTAGGAGTTGTTTGATAAAAGCCATAATGTTTAAAAATATATTTTTTAATATTTCTGTCAATTATAGCTCTTACTTCAGGATTTTGATTATGATACGTTAAACTAATTTTAGCGTTGCCTAATTCGAGCAACAGATCAATTAGTTTAGGTCTTTTTGGAAATAATAACCCATTAGTGTATACTTCAATAGTAGCATGATCAAAATATTTACGTGTGCTACGAATAATATCGTAAATGTAAGGGTGCAATAATGGCTCGCCGCCAATTAATGTTAAGTTATCTGGGTCTAAATGCTTAGACCAAAAGGACATATTTTTATCAATATCTTCGTAACTTTCAGTCCAGTTATGATTATAATCAATAAAACGATCACAACCAGGGCAAGCCAGGTCGCAACTGGTTGTGATCATCCATTCTAAAAATGGTAGCCAATGTCCTCTATTGCCATCACGCAAAATAATCTTCCCTAGAGCCTTTGCGTTTTGTATCAAGTGTTACACAATGGAAGCCACCACTTAGTGTACGTGCTTGACGCATTGGCAAACCAATAGATTCAATACCGTGTTGATCTAATACTTTACGTAATTCGTGTTGATTTTCATCACAAATAACAAGTTCTTCATTTACACTCATAAAGTTTAAGCCAATATACTTACTACAAGGTGAAACACCATTAGGCAAGTTAGTACCAATGTCATGTACTTTATCGCCTGGGAAGAAAATCTTATCCCATGATTCAAAAATTGGTGGATACCAATCAGGTGTAATTCTATCACCGTTAAACAATACTAGTCCAGGACGTAGTGGAATAACAGTTGAATCAAAATGTGAGTAACTATAAAACTTTTCTGCTAGATGGATACGATAACCTAGTGGTTCAAGAATAGTTTTAAGCCACTGTCCACCTAACAATGTGCCTGAGTTTGAAACTTGATACAACAAGTCATTACCTAAACGCACTACGTTAGGTGCATCAAATACAATCTCTTTGTTTACAAGGGTTGGAATACTTAAATCTTCTAATTGATAACTTTCGTCTAGCAGTTTAGGACGCGGAGCACTAATCCATTGTGAACCGCCTTCCATTGCTTCGTATAGAAATTCTCTATATGCTGTTGTTTCATATTGTCTTGCTCGCATAGCACCAGGACAATCAATAATTAAATTGTCTAACGGCAACAACAAATCACGTGGACAATATGTATACCAACCTGTAGTTTTCCAATCAGGAGAACTAAACTCTTTTGAGTGATCAATTGACTCTGGACGTCTTACTTTAACACCTAATCCTTTTAGTACATTAGCAAAGTTATCTAAGTCTTCATTTGCTTCGTCAATAACCCACTGCGGTGATGGACCTTCAAGATCCTTAATATGATCCCATTCGCAATCTGCAAAACCAAACGAGTGTGTTGATTTATCTACTGTAGGAATACGTGCATGGTCTGCAATGCCTACAAACACTTCCTCCAATGGATCCCAGTCGTTGTGACTACTTACTACTGTCATTCAATCTTTCTCCTATTAATTCTGAAACACAAACTCGATTAACATCTGTGCCTCTATTGTATTCTGCATACTCTTCACCGCCTAAGCCAAACATAATACAATCTGTTTCTTTTAAATAATTTTGTTCGCATACACTTTTATACAATGTTTCGAACAACATCCAGTTGTGATCTACACTATAGTTATTGATAAGTTCTAGTGCAATCTTTAAACTTGGACGATTTAACATTTCAACATCATTAATAACATCTAGTCCGTCATCACGATGTTCACGTTCTAAACGCATACCTACACGTAAAAATTCAGCACCGTAAAATGCTTTTGAAATTGAAAATGTAACTGTGTCTACACACTTAAATTTGTCTAAATCTAAGTTAATATTTTTTGTGCAGGGATAATATGCAAAATCTAATAGCACAGGAATATCCATAGCACAGCAATTATACAAATAGTATTCTAAATCTTCACGCTGTTTGCCCCAGTCTGAAAAAGGAACACTAATTACTACAGCATCGTTAGGCTGTAGTTTTCTATCTTCAATATAAGCATATGTACCACCATGCTTTAATACCGCACTATGATACATAAATTCGCCTTTAAAGAATCTAATAGTTCTATTTTTATGACGCCAATACCAATGATCAAATGCTTGAGCAGTTCCAGCACAAAGTTGTCTATTAGAAAAAGATTCTAATCCGTCTAGTGTGTTTAATTTACTGCTGTTAATCCAATTAAAAAACTTTTCTTTAAATGTGTTAGGCAAGTCTTCATCGTATAGTGCATCAGTTAAATCAATTTTGTTGATAAAGTTTTTAATACTCGTATCAACTAAAGGTTTAGCACCTCGTAAATTCATTTCTTACTCCAGTTACTTGCATAGTGTATTTGTTTGTTAATCCCATATTACCACTTAAATGAGGTTCATCTCTTGCTATTATTATAGCATCACCTCGCTTCCAATGCAAGACCGAATTTTCATTTATTTCAAAATAATGTCCACTTTGCCAATCTTCAAGAAATATGTTTACTCTAATACATTCATAAGGATCTACATCGTGTTCTTTAGCAAACTTAAAAAAAGTATCTTCATGGCTAGGTAGTGTTTGTCCAGGCGGTTGTTTCATAATGCCCACACTATAACGAGGAAATAAAGTTTTACAAAAGTCATGAATGTCATTAGTTACAGCAAATGCACGAAAGTATGTGGTATTTTCTGAAGTATATCCTACACGTCTGTATAACGCATTTTGTTCTTCAAACTCTTTTGCTCTGCCGTGTGAACTAACGTTATCTTCTTCTTGCCAAGGTAACTGTTTATAATTAAATTCTGGAAGTGTTATTTTAACCATGGTTTATCGTACGGTGCCTTTTCTTTTTCATCAAACCAATACAAACTACGATGCGGAGGAAACTTGTCATCGTGCTGTGCATTACTTACATAATAAAAAAGCCTAAGATTCTTACGACAAGTACCTTCAGGGTTTGTCATTGGTTCTGGGTAACCATGAAATGCTAAATTGTCATAACTCCAAACTACTAAATTACCTGCACCAGGAATTACCCTACTTAAAATATTTTTTCTTTCTGTATCATAAAAGTCTAAGTTGCCTCCCCATTTTTCATCCCAGTCTTCGTTAAGATAGACAATAACACTTAAACGTCTATGTAATCTCAATTGCTCATTCCAGTTAAAATCTGTGTGTACTTTTAAACTGTCTCCGGCATAAGATTTCGCATAACCTGCACCAACTAAATGAGGATCTGGAATTAAGTCTACAGTATCAGTTACTTCTTGTAACCATTTAATAAATGTACTACTATGAAACGCACTAATTACTTCGTCTTGAACAGGAGTAATATCTACATTGTTGTATTCGTACATACAACTACCTGCACGAGTAAATTTTTTGCCTTGTTCTAAAGGTAAATCATCTAGTTCTTTTGCCATTTCTTGTACAATATCAAGAGGCAAAAAGTTTGGAATTTCTAATTTACTGTATCCAGGATGGCTTCTATATTGTCTTTGCAATTCAAATGTGTCAGAAAAATCATCCTTGATTTTGTCTAAGATTTGTTTTTTAAGTTGCATCAATTTTTCACCGTTATTAACTTTCCATATTCTGCTAGATATAGGTATTCAATATCACTTTCGTACAGTGTCCTTACTGCATCATCAAGCGTTTCTACTAGAGGTTCGCCACCTAAATTAAATGAAGTATTAAAGATAATTGGAACTTCTGTTTGTTCGTAAAACTCTTTAATAACTGCATAGTAGTGAGGATTATGTTCTTCTTTAACTGTTTGAATACGGCATGTTCCATCAACATGAATAATGCTTGGAATTTTTTCTTCAACGCCAGGTTGACAATCCATTGCATACATCATATGTGGTGTTTCTTCTTTACCACGCATATCAAACCAATCATTAGCATATTCTGCCATAATACTTCCAGCAAACGGACGGAAGTACTCGCGGCGTTTGATACGGTTGACCCAATCTTTACCATCTTCAAATGTTGGATCAAACATTAAACTTCTATTACCTAATGCACGAGGACCGCTTTCAGAACGTCCTTGAAACATAGCAACAATGTTTTTATCACGCATCAATTTAACAACATCTTTAACTGTTGTATCTTGAATATGTGCGTCATATTTTTCAACAGTGTCGTTAATTTGTTCATCACTGTAACAATATGCAGGACCTAAATATAAACTATCTGCATAAGGGCGTACTGTTGTGTCTTGCATAGTATGATGATAATGTAACATTGCGGCTCCAATACAAGTACCTGCGTCAGAACTAATTGGTTCTACATATAAATTAATTCCGTGCTTATTTAATTCTTCTAAGTAAAAATAGTTAGCAACACAGTTTAATCCGTAGCCGCCGCTTAGTACAACATTTTTATTACCTGTAATTTCTACAGCTCTTAGAATAAGTTCTAATACACGCTGTTGACTTTCTGTTTGTACTGCATACGCCATATCTCTGCGACTTTGCAATTTAGTTAAATCTTCATTATTCTCATAAACTTCGTTTGGAGTTTTTAACGCTTCGTATCTGTTTTCGTTTACTACTGCACCGTTTGGATATGTAGGAATAATTAAATTTCTATTAGCAGTTACCCATTCGTTGCCGCCATCATCTGTGTATACAGGCGGAATGCCGTCATTAGGTGCACCATATGGACTTAGTCCCATAGTCTTTCCTGCTTCGATAGGCTGCCAACCGCAGTACTGTGTTACTGCTTCGTATGCTTTAGTAATGCCTGCTGTATCATCAATTACTAATTCATGTGTTCCGGACTCGCCTTCTCTTTCTGAACTAACTTGCATTTTAGCACCCATATATGGCCCGCGGCCGCCTTGATGCTTTACTAGAGTTTTAAAGTTTGCAGGATACTCACAATTAAAAATAGTCTCTAATTCCCAAGTCATTTCTTGAGCTTCACCAAACATCATTGGAATAAACGTGCCAGCACCGTCAACAATAACTGCTGTTGCACTTTCGAATCCTGAACGATAAAATGCACAAGCGGCATGTAGTTTGTGATGTACAAATGCGTAGTCAATAACTTGTGGATGTTCTCTGCCTTCGTACTTTCTGTCAATTAATCCTAGTTTTCTAGCAAGTCCTGTGTATACATCGTCGCCACTAAAATCAATTTTTCCTGCTGTTTCGTTTAAAGGCTGTGTATGTGCAATAACAAGGTAATCAATTTTATCAGTGTATTCTAAAATTTTAACCATGCCGGCTAAAGGACCGCCATCATACTTTTGTCTTGATAGCCTTTCTTCTTCTAAATGAAAAACTAGTTCTCCATCTTTCAACAGGCATACTGCACCGTTGTGTCCTCGTGTAATACCTGCTATCCACTGTGCCATTAAAATTCTCCTATATCGTATTCAAAATCAGTTACGAACACTTTTCGTTGTTGTCTAGTAGGATATGTGCCGTGCCACACTCTACCATCTAATATTATCAATTTACCTGCTTCAGGCTTCCATTCTTCATATGTTATTTTATTACCATTGTTTAGTACTGCATAAAGATAACCTGCATGTGGATGTTCTTCATCATCTACATAGTCATCTAAAAACAATACACATGTAAACTGTCTGCCTGGTTGATGTGAATGTAATCCTGCATAACTATGCTTAGGATAATCTACCCACCAACTTTTTTTATGTTTTACATTTTTGTAAGGCAAATGTTTTACACATGTTTTAATAAAATTTTTATATTCTCCACTGTCTATTATAGCAGGATATTCAAAATTTTGCAAGTAAAAAACAAGAGAATCTCCACTATCTCTATGATTTTCTGCTTCTAACTCAAACAACTTTTTAAACTTTTCATAATTATTATATTTTGTTTCTATGTAGTACATAGGCAACAATGTATGTGCATAATCATCAAAGTCCATTACTGTCCTGTTCTGTTTAAAATCTGTGCTGGTTGTGCTTGAGGTTCATGACTGCATGTTTGTTGTGGTACTTCTACAGGAGTATATGTTCCTGTAAATTTTGTACTTTTGCCTAAACGCTTCTTAAGAGTATTAATAAGATCTTTCTTTTGCTCGTCAGTCATTTCCATAACTTCATCATTTAATCTATCTTGCCAATCTTCCATAGTAGTACGAATAGGACTATAAGTTCTCTTGCCGTCACCCAAGTCAATAATATCAAAATCAGGATCTCCTGGGTAACTAATGTTTATTGGAAATGTGCTACCAGTAACAACTGTTGCTGTTTTTGTTAATGCTTTTGCTAAGTGCTGTCCTAAACTGTCGCATCCTAAGAAATGATCTGCAATTTCAATAATTCCTGCCCAAATACGTGCATCTGGAATTTGTGGCATTGCTACTGGATATTTGGAATTTTCAGAATCATCTAGTGTAATTGGAAACTCACTCATTAGAATTACAGCATATTCTTTTTTAATATTATTACAAATTTCAACAACATCATTTAAATGAAAACTGCGACTTGTTGGGTCAATAATAAATTCGCCCATATTTTGAACACTGCGTCCAAATGGCTGAAAAACTAGAACTTTATCAAAGCCTGTTTTTGCTTTAACTTCTTGGACTACATTGTATGCTTGTACAATTTCTTGTTTGTTTAGATATACCTTTCCATAAGATAAATCACGTAGTCCTTTGTTATTAATAGCAATATCAAATGCTTGTGCAAGACTTGCTTTTTGATTATAATATTCCCAAACACGATAAGGTTCAGGACTTACACAATTTCTGTCTTTGATATAATCTTCGAAAAGATTTTTATGCCAAACGTCATATGCTCGCTTGTGTAGTGTAGGATGTCCTTTATAAAAATCCATTCCACCTTCACAAACAATAATAAAGTTATCGTCTGGGTTTTCTTTTTCGTAGAGTTCAAATGCAGGAATAGATTGAATTACACGGCCTGCTCCGCCGTTGATAAAAAATGCTGTTGATCTAGACAAAAAAACATCCTCCATAATAGTATAAAATTACTTATATGAAGGATGTTAAGTTTTGAGCAAAAACGGTTGTAGTATTATACTACTTCAGCATCGTCTACCATATCGTTACCTTTAACGTCTTTACCTGCTGGCGAACCTGGTAACATTTGTACTGCTACACCTGCTGGAAATTCTGCTAGTGCAGTGGTTGAGTCACGTAACAATTGACGATATGTAAGCCATTTTTCACGCATTGATTCTGGCATGTCATCATCAATAACACCGTCAGCATCTGCTAAAAGTCTATTACGGATCGTTCTAAAGTCATCCCAAGTAAAATCATCTCTAACACCGTGTGTATCGTGATTTTTTACTGGAATATGAAATTCTTCTGTATCAAAATCATATGTAATGTTAAACTCGTCATAAACATCACGTGGCTCAAAATCATCATCGCGTAATGTTTCACAATTTTCGTAACCTTCTGGACTTTCAAAAGCTGTTTGCCATTCTCTATTTGCACGTAAAGATAGTGCAACTTCACTGCCGCAATCGTTTGCAATTTCACACAATAAAGGTTGTTCATTACAATCAACTGTAACACGAGTACAATCAACCGGGCAAGGACGCTCTAAATCTTCGTCTGTCCATAAGCACCAACCTGATTCTTTACCGCTTACATTGTCAATTTCAAATGTTAAAAATTCTGGACCTTCGTAAGTCCAAGTTCCTGTTTTACCCTGAGTAAACTTATCATCACACCATTCATCTGGTAATGGATAAGTAAATTCTTTTGTAATATATGTTGCCATTGTTTTTGCTCTCCTATCGCATATTTATTACATAAATGTAATTCTAACTACACCACTTCCGCCTTGTCCCCCTGCGGCACAACACTTGTGATAATAATCATAATAACTATTTTCGCCTGATTGTCCGCCACCTGCTGGCCAGTTGACATAACAACCACACACGCACCATACTTCTGATGCTGAGTTCATTGAACGTTTACCAATAATAGGTGCTGAACCAGTCCAGTTACCTCTACGTCTACAATGATGATAACCATTACCATAACGCATACCTGTATCGCCCATCATACCCATGTCTGCACCAAAAATACCACAAATATTACAGTTAGCACAGCCCCATGAACGATCATATACTCCCCAAGCATCTGCGTTACACATCCAGCCGCCACAGCCACCTGTTACACAGAAGTTTGATAAGTTATGTCCATTTACATATGAACGACATCCCATACCTGCCGAACAAGTGTGTGATTTTTCACAACGCCACGTTCCGCCGGCACATACAGTATACTGGCAGCCAGGGCAAGTTTCAATTGTTTTAATTGCGTAGTTACCACCTTGTCCTGAAATTGTGTACATACAACAGTTATAACAAGTGCCGCCAGCACCGCCACCGCCGCCTGACCAAATTTCAAATGTAACTGTACTTACGCCTGATGGCACTGTCCACAAGCAACAACGTCCATTTGCTTGTTCACAACAGTCTCCGTTGTTAGCACATTGATGACAATTCATACCTCTATTGTTAAAGATCCATTGCACACCAAGATTATGTCCTGCACCTGCCGCTAAGTTTGAGGCAGTTAACGAACCGTCTTCAATACTATCTACTTTAACCTTTTTATAACTTGCATAACTTGCCATAATTTATCCTTTTCTTACGCAAACGTAATTTTTACGATTCCCGATCCGCCTTGTCCTTGTCCGCCACCACAGCATTTTTCTGCGTTATCACAATAAGAACTCATACCACCTAACGATCCGCCAGCTGGCCAGTTAACATGATAACCGCAACCACACCATGATTCTGTTAAACTCATCTGATGAACTAATCCACCTAACATAGGTGCACCACCTGTATGTTGTTGGTCAGCACCTTGACAGTGACAACCAGCATGTCCTAAACGTCCGCCAACAAATCCCATAATACCAAAGTCTGCACCAAAAATACCACAAATATTACAGTTAGCACAACCAAATGATCTATCGTATGTACCCCAAGCATCACCATTACACATCCAACCTGAACATCCGCCAGTTACACAGAAGTTTGATAAGTTATGTCCATTTACATATGAACGGCATCCCATACCGGCTGAACAAGTGTGCGACTTGTTACAAGGCCAAGATCCTCCAGCACAAATAGTATATTGACACCCCGGTGATGTACTAATACTTTTTACTGCATAGTTTCCGCCGGCACCACCAGCATTAAATGAACAACAGTTACAACAGGTTTGTCCTGCACCACCGCCACCACCTGACCAAATTTCAAAAATTACTTTTGATACATTTGCAGGAACAGTCCATAAACAGCATCTACCGTTTGCTTGAGCACAACAACTTCCTGCCGCGGCACAAGCGTGGCACTGTAGTCCACGTTCGTTATAAATCCATTTTACACAAGCCTGGTTACCTGCTCCTGGTTGAATTTTTGCACTAGTGATACTATTATCATCGAAGTTGTCTGTTCTTAATTTTTTATAACTTGCGTAGCTTGCCATTTTATTTCCTATACAAATGTAATTTTTACAATTCCTGAGCCGCCCATGCCCATGCCACCGCCACAGCATTTTTCAGCAGTTTCACAGTATGGAGATACACCTGATGCACCGCCCCCTGCTGGCCAGTTGACATAACAACCACAAGCACACCATGCTTCAGAAGTTTGTACGGCATGCATATTACCAATTAATGGTGCCTGTCCTGTAAATGAAGTTTGACCGTGACATCTACATGCAGAGCCACCTGTACGGAAACCAGTAGTTCCCATAAATACCATATCAGCATTAAATCCACCGCAAATATTACAGTTTGCACAAGTACCATGAACTCTTGGTCCCCAAGCGTCACCATTACACATCCAGCCGCCACAGCCACCTGTTACACAGAAGTTTGATAAGTTATGTCCATTTACATATGAACGACATCCCATTCCTCCGCCACATGTGTGTGACTTTTCACAGGGCCACGATCCGCCTGCACAAATAGTGTATTGACATCCTGGAACAGTAGTAATAGTTTTAGTAGCGTAGTTTCCTCCTGCACCGCCTGCAGAGAATGAACAACAGTTACAACAAGTTTGGCCAGCACCGCCACCTCCGCCGGACCAAATTTCAAAAATTACTTTTGAAACGTTTGCTGGTACTGTCCATAAACAACATTTTCCGTTTGCTTGTTCACAACAGTCACCTGCGTTAGCACAGTTAAAGCAACGTAATCCACGCTCATTGTAAATCCATTTTACGCCATAAGCATTACCTGCACCGTGTTGCAATTTACCGCTTGTAACTGCTCCGGCTGCAATTGAGTCTGCTTTAACTTTTTTATAACTTGCATAACTTGCCATAGTTGAGTTGTTCCTTTATACTGACAACAGTCTCCAACCTTGGGCTGAACCTGAGTAAATTAAATCAAACGAAGCACCTTCTGAATCAACAGTCATGTCTGCTGTGTCTCCCATAATGCGTTCTCCGTTACGTGCAATAGTACAAGCATTTGAGTCAAAAGTTTTATTTGCATCAAATACTCTTACAGTGTCGCCTACTGACGGAGAACTTGGTAGTGTGATAGTTCTACCACCACTGCTTGTATCCATAAAAATTTGCTGTCCTGGAGATGCTGTAACGTTTGAAGCAGTGCTTATAGTTTCAAATGAACCAACTGGTAGCCATGCTGTTCCGTTGTAAAGCTCTAAAAAATTACGATCTGTATTAAAACGTAATGATCCTGCACCAGCACCATCTGGACGTTCTGCTTCAGGTCCATATGGTAATGTAGGACCTCCGGGTGCTGTTCCTAGTGATATTCTTCTTCCCATATTACACCTTCCTTATACTGGTAACGCTGTTTCAATACCATATGTCATTGCTGTAACACTAGCCTGGCTAGATCTTACAACAATAATTTGGTCTTCGCCTACAACGACACCTGTTCTTTCTAAAACACCTTTAGGTGCAAGTGCTACATCATACTCAATGTATTCTGAGTTTGCAGGTGTTCCAGCCGCCGCAACAGCAATTCTAATATTTGCTGTGCTAGTTCCTCTATTACAAATATTTACAGTTGCAATAGTATAACTACCTGTCGGCACTGTGTACAGAGAGGTGTTAGTATTTGCACTTAAATCTGATTTTCCTAATACGCCATTAGCCATTTTTTTCTATCTCCATTGTATTTATCAGTTACTTTAAGAAGTATTGTAATGCTACCGGATCTCCCGATATTCCTCCTGTAAAGTTGAGCTGAGCATTCACGTTAATGTTGCTATCATCAGTTGTAGTAATTGTATTACCGCTAATATTTACCACACCTGCTGTGATGGCGTTAACATTTAGTGTACTCGAACCACCACCAATCTGTGAGTTGATGTATGCAATAATTGCTCTTTGTGTTGGAACAACATTATCTGAATCAGCACTAAATGTACCATCTGTACTAAATTCATTAATAACTGCTCCGCCTTGTCCTAGGCCCACAGCACCTAGTGAAAGTTCTTGTAGTCCTGCTAGTGAGAACGCATCAACATTCAAACTTGCTTGACCTGTTGCCTGTTCAACGTTAAACAAACGTCCAACTCGGAAGTTACCATCTTGGTCAGTTGATGTGTAGAATACTCTACCGCCACCGCCTTCAACAACTTCGTCATTTGCATCTGGATCAATTAACGGTTCTCCAGGATAGTTAGTATCTGCAAAGCCACCAGTACCAATATCTAGGAAGTCATGTCCTGTCAAACGCACTTGTGAATAACGGATTCTGTGTTCTACTCCAGTGTCGTGTGCTGGTGCAGTTTCAACTCCTAGATCTGGTGAAACTTGTAAGTTAGCAGTGTATGGACCGCTACCTAACAATTCTCTTACAGCAACAATCTTAAATACTCTGTTATCACCAGCAAGTGTTAAGTTAGCACCTGCTAGTGGAGTATCAGTAAGATCCTTAACATTTAGGTACTTACCTGATTGATAAATGTCAGCATAACCTGCACCACTTACTGTAGCACCGGCTGTTTCAAAATCTGTACCTCTATTAGAGAATGTAGGTTGACCTAATACGCCGTCTCCAATTCTAACATCAAACACTACATCAACTGTAACGCTTGGGTCAGTAATTGTAACTGTAGGAGCACTAGTGTAACCACTACCTGGATTTACGATTCTAAATTCAGTAATTCTACTATCAGCAACTTTAGCACGGATGATAGCACCTGAGCCGCCGCCGCCTGTTACTGTAACCCTTGGTTCAATGATATAAGTTGTTGTTGCACTTAATGATGCTTCAATTGCATTGCTGTGATGGAATGTATCCCAACCTGCTGTGCCGTCGCTTTCTTTAGCAACATTAGCAACTTTAGTGTTAGGATTGTATGAAGTAATTCTACCGTATTGTCCGACACCTGTACCACTAATAATTATAACACGCATTCCTACATAGTCGCCGGCCGCTGCCGTTTCAGTGTTTGAAAGTGTAATACTTGTAGTGTCACCTGACTGTGCAGTGTTAGTGCTTGTATTATATCCTCTACCACCAAATGTATCAACATCTCCGTCTTCATCTACTGTTGATCCATCATCTGGATTTCTAATACGTAGTTCAAAAATTGCATCGTTGGTTACGTTACCTGAGCTTGCTGCCGCTCCAAAACCATTACCAGTAAATGTGTAAACATCTGTAGCATCGCCTGTATAACCTTGACCTGCATTTAAATATTCTACATGAATAATTTCATCGCCGTCTGTTAATACATTTGTAATTTGTGCTTCTAGTTTTTGGTTGTCTACTTTACCTGTAATTGGAATTTCAGTATCGTCAACACCTTCTGCAACTGCACCAAAATCACCATATGAGCAGTTACCGTTAGTACCACGAATCTTACCACCGTTTTCTGCTAGATAACCAATATGTCCGTAGTATGCGAACACTGAAACAAGTTCTGCTCTACCTAAGTTAGTTACCCAAGCACCAATACCGTCACTTAGTACTTGTGTAAAGTCGTTAGCAACAATTGAGTCGTTACCGCCATCGTGCAATGAACCGTCAACTTTAATACCTACACAAGAAGTACCAAAGTTTGTTACACCTTGTACATATGGAGATCTGTTTGAAATCCAAACTTCTGTATCGTCTGGTCCCCAACCTGGATCAAGGCTTGCATAAGCACCTGCACTTGGACGTTTTGTGCCATAACTGTTTGCACTACCAAGTGTACCTGTTAGATCACGCAATGTCATATTACGTAAACCTGTAGCATCGCGTAGTAAGAACATATTTTCTGTTGCACTACCTTCTACAGCATTAGTATAATATTGACCTGCCATTAATGTTTTATAGTTACCTGTGTATTGTAAATCGTATACAAATGCATCAATGTATTCTTTTACATCTCTTTCACAGGCGTCAACATCAAATGAGTATGCAGGATAGTTAACTGCAATATATTTTGTTACATCACGTGCAATAAAATCTTTGTTAAGAATTAACTTTCTAACGGCTGCCATCATATCTTCGTCGTCGATTCTTTCATTGCTTCCGCCAAATACAGGAACAGTAGAATCTCCCGAAGCACCATTAATTTCATAGTTAATCTTGTCATACAATTGATCACATAAGTTTTCTGCAACAGCTGATTCAGTTGCTGTACCATGTGGTAAACTTGTATTCTGTGTTAATGTGTTACCTGTTTGTGCAGTAATTGCAGTACCTTCAATGATATCATCAATGATTGACTTCATGTGCAAAATACCTGCAAGCGAGTAAGTAACATCACCCGAATCAACTAGCGACCCTGCTGGTTTAATTTTAGTTGAACGAAGTTCGTCACCTTGAATTACTGTATTAGCAGGAACTCTAATTGGAAGTACTTCTTTAAATTCTCCAGTTTTAACATTGATAGTTTTATGAACAACTTCTAATGCAGGAACAGTTAATCCACCGCCTAATTCTACAGCATCACTCATTACTTCGTGTAAGTTACCAATTCTAGTATACACGCCAGTTTCAGGAGTTAGTGTTGCATCTTTAACTTGTAAAATTGGATTAGCAACAGAACGTTCGTTTTGATAATTAACAGCTGGATCGGTTGAATTAATAATATCTTCTAACAATGTTAGCATGTAACCTAGTGCCGCAACGTTTTGAGATTCGCCGCCAACGTTAAAGTAATCACCATCTGCTTGATCAATAAACGCATTTGCAACTCTTCTAGTGTTAGTGTTACCGCCATGTCTAATATCTAGTACAATAGCATCTAAAACAATACCAACTATTCTTTCAAATGCATCGCCGTCAAAGTTAAAACCAATAAAGAACGGTGCATTTTCATTAACAATTTGTTCTGTACACCAGTTACGAATTTCTGCTTGTACAAACTGTCTGTTAACTTCTAGTAAGTATCTTGCGTTTGGATTTAAAGGTCCGTTAAGAACTTGTTCAGCCGCATAGCGTACTGTTTTAAATGGTCTATCTAGTGTTGTACCGTTTGTTGGAGCAGGTGTATCAGCTCCGTTGGTTGCAACATAGTAAATATGTTCTGTTGAGCCAAAATCTTTCCATTCCGGAATACCTGTGCTTGCTACACTAAGAACTTGTCCTTCACTACCAATTGGCAGTCTTGCTGGACCTGAACCACTTTGATAAAGAATATCACCTTCTGTCGTTAGTGAACTTTCTTCTGCACCAGATGCTAGGTTATTCCAATAATCGCCTAGCGAATCATTGTCTGGACGTTTTGGTGTATCTGATGTGTGTGCTTGAATACAAATATAACTGATTAAGCCATAACGCACTGCATCACCTGCATCATAAAATGTTGCAGTTGTCCACTCGTCTTTCCACTCAATACCTTGGTTTAGTCTTTCCCAATAAGTTGCATTTGGTGGGCGTTGTGCAGATCCTTCGTGGTTTGTAACACACAAATAAGTATAACCACCTAGTCTAACAACATCGCCTACTCTATACTCTTGAGTTGAAGAATCATCTCCCCAGTCGCCTCTTAAACGGAATCCACTGGTTAGTAGTTCCCAAATTGCAGTGTCAGTTCCTGGTTGAATGTTAAAGTTGTTTACTGCGGCTACATATGAATATCCGCCAAATGTTACAAAGTCACCAGGTTGATAGTTAGTATTGTAATCCCAACTATCTTCAAACTCTAGACCAGGTACAAATACTTCCCAGTTATCCTGATCTGCTTTAAGTGTTCCTGTTCCTGAATCATCTGCGGCAACTACTGATGTATGATAAGTTGTACAAATCCAAAGAGTTGCACCATACTTGACAATATCGTTAATTTTATATCTAGTATTATTTGTCCAAGCACCTTTATAATCAAAACCTTGGTTTAAATAATCCCATTTAGATTGGTCGTCTTCTAGTCCGTCGGCATTGTTAGCGGCAGATGTATGTCCTTGGTTACAAACATAAGTTGTACCACCATACTTAACAATGTCTTGTATTTTATATCTTGTGCTAGGTGCCCAGTTGCCCTTCCAATCAACACCTTCTGAAAATAAATCCCAGCTAAGTTGATTGGCTTCAAGACCTAGAGCATCAGTGGCCGCGGCAGTATGACCTGTGTTACAGAAGTAAATATTTCCTCCATATTTTACCAAGTCGTTTGCTTTGTACTGTTGCCCAGCTATCCAATTGCTTCTCCACTCAATAGACGTTGCGAACAGATCCCATTTTTCCTGGTCGTCTTCAAGAATAGTGTCTGCTGTATGACCTTCGTTACAGATGTACAAAATACCACCATATGCAACAATATCATTTTCTTTGTAGAAAGTACCAGTTACCCAATCGCCTTTCCACTCTTGACCATCACTAAACTTATTCCAGTTTGTTTCGTCTGTATAAAAATTTGAAGTACTTGTGTGACCGCTAATACATACATATGTTCGACCACCGTACTTAACAATGTCGTCTTTTAGATATTCGGTGGACGACGACCAAGTGCCCTTCCAAATAAATCTAATTCTACCTAACTTAAATTCTGCCATTTTTTGCTCCGTTCGCTAGCTTTATACTATTTATCTTAGTTCGAGTTGAACTCATCTCTATCTACATGTCCATGGTGGAATAGTGCTTGTGCCGCCAAGTCACCGCCCATTTGCCCGCTGTTCATGTTTACATGTTTATCTACATTCATAACACCTTCCGTTGTTGTTAATACATTGCTTGTAACTACAACAACACCTGCTGTTAAACTGTTTGTAAACACTGTTGCACCACCGCCTGTAATTCTATTTTCAATGTAGGCTTTAAGTGCTTTTTGTGTTGGAACAACATTATCTGAGTTTGCAGTAAATGTATTATCTGTACTGAATTCTCTAATAATAGCTTGTGTACCACCAACTTGAATTCCGCCTAAGCGTAATTCTTCTAGACCTTCTAAGTCAAAGAAATCTGCATTAAGTGTAACACCGCCTGTTGCTTGTGATACCTTAAACAATTCACCAACTCTAAAGTTACCGTCTTGGTCAGTTGAAGTATAAAATACTCGTCCGCCATTTAATTCGTTAACTTCGTTAGCCTGTCTAGTTTCGTTAACTGCTGTTTGTCCAAATTTATATAAATCTGGATAGTTTGTATCTTCAAAGTTTCCTGTACCAATATCTAAGAAGTCATGTCCTGTTAAACGAACTTGACTAAAGTTACGTCTAAATGTAATTGTTTCTTCGTGTACAGGAGAAGTACCAATATTCAATACTGGTGAAATTTGGAACTGTGTTCTCAAATTTGGTGCCGTTCCTGATTCTTCAAGTACTTTAACAACTTTGTAAAGTGTGTCGGGCTGACTTGCAAATCTAACGTTTGTACCTGCTGTAATTCTTGAAGGAAGACTTTTAATCCAAACCTTAGTGCCTGTTTGATATGCTTCTGCAAAACCATCACCTGTAAGTTTAGCAAGCACAGTTAAACATCCAGTACCTCTGTTAATATATTCAGGTTGTGCAAGAACATCATTATTAACATTTACTTCAATTTGAGGTTCAATATATTCTTCTGGATCTACCATTGTAATAGTAGGTGCTATTACGTAACCTGAACCTGGATCAAAAATTTCAAACTCGCTAAGATTGTTGTTTCTAATGTTAACACGCATAAGTGCTCGCTTGCCGCCTCTTAGTCTTACAATATCGTCACTTGATCCTTTACCTAGGAACGTTGCTTTCTGTGCGTAGTAAGATCCAGCAACACTAGTTACTAAAGGATTATCAGTATCAGAAACTGTCCAATGAACACCTTCATCTGAGTATGCTGTGCCTCCTAAATTACCTACTGCAACAAAAGTACCTGCTGAATATGCTACAGACCAATTTTCTCTAACACTATCACCTTTAATGTCGCTGTCTAACCAATTAACTACATCTGCACTATAGAATAATCTATCTGCATTATTCATTGCAAGTATCCAGGTATTATTACCATATGCAATATCGCTATACTGTTCACCAGCTGCCGGAGCCGGAAGTGTAACTTGTGTCCAACTAGCACCGTCGTTGATGCTATATTCTAAATAACCGTCAATACTTGCGACTACCCAAGTTCCTTGTCCGTATTCAATACCGACCCAGTCTCTTGCGGCATTTAGTGTAACCTGTGTCCAACTGCTAGGTGCAACAGAACTGTCTCCAACTGTAGTAATAGTTCCTTTATAAACAACATCATCATTTGATGTAACCATTACAATGTCATCATTTGTGCCGCCAATAGCAATACCTGACCATGCTTCTGCACTAGGTAGCGTTACACTATCCCAAATTGATCCATCATTACTAAAGTATAACTTATCGCTGTTGTTACCAATAAACATCATCATAGGACCATGTTTGGTTCTAGCCGCCCATGTTTGGCTAGAGTCCATGTTATACAATGTCCATGTATCTCCACCATCATCAGTAACATATACATCATTAGTACCATTTAATGGATAAAAGAATGAACCGTTATCGTGAGCACCCATTTTTCCCGATCCTGCTTGACCAGTTACATTATTCTGTACCCATGTTTGCTGTGGAACATTTACGCGAGGTTCAATTTCATAAAATGTAGTTTCATCAAGATCGAATTCAATACCTCTAGCAGAAATTAAATTGTCCCAACCTGCTGTTCCTGTACTGTAACGGTAAATGGTTGCTACTTTAGTTACTTCATCATAACTGTTAATATAGCCATACTGTCCAGCACCTGTACCTGCTACAACAAACACAGCCATTCCTAAAAGTTGGGCTTGTGTTCTAACTTCGGCTTGTGCTAGTTCTAGTGTAGTGTCACTTCCGCCTCTAGCATAACCAGTTATAAATTTGTAACCAGCTCCGCCTGCTGTTGTACTATCTTCTGGTTGAGGTAGTTGAACATCCGAAATAGCATCTTGTCTAAATTCTTTCCATTGAAGATTTATACCCGATCCCGGAGTAGTATATGTTGCAGATACGTTTGTATATTCTTGTCCTGCATTAGTGTATCCAAACGCTACAATTTCATCACCGTCTGTAATAATGTTTGCGGCAGCCTGTTCTGCACGGTTATCAACAAGTGCTTGGATTGGGATTTCAGTTAAATCGTATCCTTCAGCAACACTACCAAACTTACCATAAGAGTTGTTACCGTTTGTTGCACGTAGTATTCCGCCATTTTCTGCGAGATAGCCAATATGATTATAATATGTAAACACTGATACAAGTTCAGAGCGTCCTAAGTTGGCAGCCCAGTAACCAATACCATCACTTAACACTTGTGTAAAGTCGTTTGCAACACAAGACTTGTTGCCACCATCATGTAGTGCACCGTCAATTTTCATACCAACACACGCAGTACCTAAGGTAGTTACACCTTGTACATATGTTGATTTATTTCTAACCCAAACACTTTGATCTGTTGGGCCTTCACCTGGATCAAGCGAAACATATGCACCCGCTGTTGGACGTTGTGTTCCATAATTATTTGCTTCTCCTAATTCGCCTTCAAGTCCTTTAAGTGTTAAGTTTCTAATACCGCACCCATTACGCACATAAAACATATCTTTTGTTTTATTGTCAGTAGGAATAAGCAATTCTGTTTGTTCTTGTGGTACACCGTGTACATAAGTTTTTTCACTAAGCACAACATCTTTGTCTATTGAAGCAGGGCGAATTACCGTACTTCTCAATTCGTCACCTACAATAGCAACATCTTCTGGAATACTAATCGGAAGAATTTCTGCATATTCACCAGTTAGTACTCTAATTGTTGCACCACCACGTTGTGGAGGAGGAACAAGTGTAGGAAGACTTCCTAATCCGTTGCTAACAACACTAATTACATCGTCCCAAAGTGCAACAGCTCTAGTATCTGCTCCTGTTTCTGCATCGTATCCTGCAGGAATTACTTGCGATGATAAATCATTTATAGGATTTGAATAAGTTGTTTTTGGTAAAACATAATCTTCAATTAAAGTTTTTGCATGTTCAAGTGCGGCGGCTGTTTGACTTTCTTGGCCGTCAATTAAACTTACTGCACCATTATAGTAATATGAAGCATACTGTCTTGTAAACAAGTTACCTGTATACGTCATATCTTCAATTAGTCCACGTACTAAAATTTTTGTATCACGTCTACATTTTTCTCTATCATATGTAAACCCTGACCAAATACCTGTACCTGCATCAATTTGAGCATCAATCCATGCAACAGTTTCGTCGCCGATAAAGTCTTGGTTAATGTTTAACAAATGAGTTGCGTTTTCAAAATATCTAGTTCTTAAATTTGATCTATTTTCTTCGTCTCTCAAAATGTAGTTACACGCAAATCTAACAGTTCTAAAAGGTGCGTTTACACTTCCGCCTTGTGTTTCATCATCAATGCCATTAGTTCCAACATAGTAAACACGGTTGTGTTTATCAATAGAATCCCATGCTGGTAAGCCACTAGTTGATCTCAACACTTGTCCTGTAGTTCCAATTGCCAAACGTTGTGTGTCAACTGCTGTTGAATCTTGGTCATCCCAAGTTTTAAGATCACCAGTTCTTGCTAGTTTGTTTGTAAGTGTACCTTGAACTGCAACAACCCAATAGTTTTGATCTGGCTGTTCAATATCTAAATCTGGTCTTGAGTCAGATTCGATTGATCTATGATAATTGATACATCTGTATAATGTACCTTGCCATGTTACCATATCACCTTCAAAATATTCTACATTATCTTCCCAGAAATTACGGAACTGTCTGCCGTCAATAAGTTTTTCCCAAATATCGTCGTCTGTTCCTGGTTGAACATTTGTGTTATCTACAATAGCAATATACAAATTACCACTAAATCTTACAACATCTCCTGTTAAGTAATCTACAAAACTTGAGTCGCCGCCAAGTGCATTCCAGTCTTGCATAAATCTATAACCAGTAAAGTTAACGTCCCAATCATCTGTATTTGTGCTAGGAGTAGTGTTTACGTTATAAGTTAATGACTTATATGTGTAGCCGCCGTATTGTACAATATCCCCTGGTTGATATCTTTCGGCTGCGTCCCATTGTCCTTCGTACTCTGATCCAGGAATGAAAACGTCCCAATTTGATTCGTCGTCTGAAAATGAACTTGACGAAGTATGTGCAGTGTTACATTTTAATTGGCTTCCGCCTCTTCGCACAATATCTGCAACTTTATAACGTTCGCCAACTAACCAGTTTCCTTTACGTTCTATACCGTCAACGAGCAATTCCCACTTTGACTGATCTTCTTCTAAACCAGCATCCTCGTTGTCTGCAGAAGTGTGTCCTTGGATACAACGATAAACAATACCGCCATATTTTACAATATCATGCTGTCTATATCTTGTACCAATTTCCCAAACACCCTTCCAGGCATCACTGTCTGCTAGAATGGCCCAATCGCTTTGATTACTTTCAAGTCCAGCGGCATTAGTTGTGGCAGAAATATGTTGATTTAATGCTTTGTAGACTATACCATTGTAACGCACAATGTCATTTCTTTTATAAAGTGTGTTTGTTGACCAAGTGTTTTTCCAATCCGAATCTGAAACAGCGACCAGTGTCCACTTATTAATGTCAGCAACTAGGCCATCTGTATCGTTAGTAAAGGTAGGACTTGATCTGTGGCCTTCTGTACATTTGTAAATAGCAGAACCATACTTAACAATGTTTCCTTCTTCGTACTGTGTGTTTACAGCCCAAGATCCTCTCCAAAGAGCACCATCTGACTGTAGCTCCCATTTTGGTTCTGGAGGACTAACATCAGTACCTGCTAAGTCGTTTGTAAATGTTGCAGACGTATGTACACGTTTTGCAACATAGGTTTTACCATTTTGCTCAATGATGTCGTCAATGTTATAGTCATAACCTGCAACCCACGGCCCTTTCCATGTAAACCTAATTCTATTTAATTTAAATTCTGCCATTTTTTTCTACCTTTAAGTTAAATTCCGCTAGGATATTCATAACCTTCATTAATACGAACTACAAGTTGTCCTTCATCGTCAACATAATAAAATATAGATCTATTGTCCCATCTATACTGCTCGTAATTTAAATTTTTGTAAACTTTTTCGTGTTTTACATCTCGTCCTTCAAAAAAGTCCTCGCCTTGTACAAAGTCTTCAAAATTATCTTCTTGAAGTCCATTTTTATTAATTGTAACAGAATCGCCTGCTTTAAGTTGATCTGTTTTTTCCATATACAATTCACCGTCGTCTGTTCTGCGAAGACCGTAAAAGTATCTTGCATCAGTTTGTGCAACTAACTCACTTACACTTTGTCCTAAAAAATTACTCATTATACAATCTCCACCATACTTAGAATAACGTCAACACTGTCGTTAAGATTAGACTCTACATACAGCACATCGTCTGCTCGCATAATCATTTTTTCGCCCTTACCAAAAGGCTTAAATGTACTGTTAGGCGGAATTGGCATATCTTTAACTAGATATGCAACTACACTTCCGTCTCCATCTCCTAGTAACACGCTTGCAGTAATAACACCATCTGTCGTATTTGCTAAACTAAGTCCTAATACTGTTGTGTTGTTAGCGGCAGGTGTTGTGTAGATAGGAGTTCTAACAGTGCCAATGTCTTTTGCGATTACATTTTTAAAATTTGTTGCCATCTTTCTTTCCTAAATTGTAATTGCTAGTTTAATAGCAATCTCCTCCGCATCATTATATGTAACCGCACCTGTTGCACCTGCAACAGAAACCCAGTTTTCAGCTACATCATAAATTTCTACTCTATCTTCAATGCTATTGTATCTCATCATTCCTACCTCTGGGCTAGGATGTCTGTTAGCATTTGTACCTACCGGAATAACAAATCCGCCAGTACCTTCGACTTTAAAGTAACCTGTACCTTGCTGTCTTAATATTGTTACTTCACCGTCAACTTCATTAGTAATTACACTTCCGTTGAAACTAAAGTTTTCAATTCGAACTTGACCTGTACCATTTGCTTGTAGTAAAAGGTCTTCATTAGTAGTTATCGTTTCTAGCACATTATCGTGAATTGCTATGTCGTCTACTTCTAGTCTAGCAACATTGAATCTTGCTTGGTTAACATCGGCTACAAGATCACCTCCTGCATAGAAACGCAATACGTTATCGTTTGCCCCTGGAGTTAGTTCTGGTGTAATGTAAGTGTCTCGGTCATCGTCATAAACACCACCTAGTGCTGACCATGTTCCGTCATATGCTTCAAAAGTACTAGTTTGACTGTTGTAACGAATCATGCCTGTTTCTGGAGTTACAGGTCTTTGTGCTGTTGTTCCTGTTGGAAGTATCAAACTTCCTGTAGCATTGATTTCAACAATTTCACTGCTTGGATTTAATACAATATTACCTGTGCTGTTTGTAATAGTGTTGCCATTGAATTCTAAGTCATCTATAACTACATTACCTGTACCATTAGTTGTTAGATTAATATCACCGTTTGATTCTAAACTTTTAATGTAGTTGTCATTAACTTCTAAAGTATCTACAAACAATCTGCCTGTATGTAATTCTGCCCAATTTTTACTTGCACTTCCTAAGTTGTAAGTATCATCTGTTGCAGGAATAATGTCACTGGCAATTTGTGCTGTAATTGTTAAATCATCGCCGGCATCGTCACCAATTTGAATATTTCCTCCAATAGTAACGTTACCACTAACATCCAAGTTGCCTGTAATATCTACATCGTCTTGTAAATTAATTATGCCTGTACTTGCATCTAGATTTAAATCTCCGTTAACAGTTTCAATAGTGTTACCTGAAAGTTTTACGTTTCCTGCTTGTACCTTTGTACCATCGATAATTGTTGTATTAGTGCCGTCTGTAAATGTAATACCTTCGTTGTTGTTAAACAAGAACTCTGCGTTAGTAAATGATACTTCGCCAGTTTCTTGATTTACACGGAATAAATCACCTACTCTAAAATCACCTTTATGGTCAACTGTTGAGTAATAAACATTTGCATCATTAAGTTTTACAACTTCGTTTGCTTGTACTACTGTTGTAGGATCATTGTCAACTTCTTTACCGTTACCGATATATGCAAGGTTTTGACCTATTAGGTACATAACTACGCCAGGTCCGTCTGCATAAATTCCGTATTCACCGTATACTGCCGCTGATGCAATACTTCTTACTTCTCCGCCAAAGTCACTTAGATCAACTAGTTCAAATGCTGTTGCTGTATCGCCACCACTAAATCTAATATCTTGAATAAAGATATTGTCGTCTGTCATTATAATACTACCAACGTCACCTTCAAAGTGACAAAGCAGTACTGTGTCATTGTCAACTACTAATGGAGTTGTAGGAGCAGTAAAGTTAGCAGAATATCCTGTGCCTTTTCTAATGCGTAGTTCGTCTACTTTTACTGCAAAAAATTCTTCTGTTCCGTTATACTTTGCACCAACACGCAAGGGTTTAGTAGTACCTAAATCTTCCGAACTTACATAGCTGTTACTTAGCGTACCGTTAATATAACAACGTAATGTGCCGCTTACTCTTGTAATTGCAATGTGATACCAATCAGAAGCATTAAACACAGTAGAAGGAGTAATAACATCTGTATCGCCTATTGCAATATTAAGTTCAGTTGCATCAAAATAAGCTCTTAGTGCAGTATCGTCATCTGCACCTGCTCTAAAATCAAACAAATTTTGAATGCCAGTAATAGAGTCTAGGTTAATCCATGCTTCGACTGAAAAGTCTCCGGTGCCAAAGCCAAAGTCTGGTTCTGAAATAATTTCTAAGTAATCGTTAGTTCCGTCTAGTGCAACCGAAGTGCTACCTACTTTTGAATTTGCAACTAATTGTGCGTCACCTTTTGCACTTACAGTTTTTGCTGAACGCTTGCCGGGTTTTTCAAATCCTGTAACTTTTCCATCAAGGTAAAAATAATCCCCATCAGCAGTTTCAATAGTTCCTGTTGCAATTACTGTAGTTCCGTCTGTGTCGTACAGTGTAATTGTTTCTCCGTTACTAACACTTCCGCTTTTTCCTGAAACTTTTAATTTAGTTTTACCGTTGCCTTTTAGTCCGTCGTTACTATCAAATACATACATACCTTTA
>Ga0181570_10000971_pt1 | contig 25777 bp, 20 predicted proteins | sample 101ome_18_FD_148667 | JGI IMG/M metagenome (GOLD analysis project Ga0181570, IMG submission 148667) | Coastal salt marsh microbial communities from the Groves Creek Marsh, Skidaway Island, Georgia - 101406AT metaG (spades assembly) | ecosystem: Environmental > Aquatic > Marine > Intertidal zone...
TGACGTACATAGTACCGTTACGTTGCTCAAGGCTACCCATACCACGAGTTGAGACACCTAGTTGAACACCACCCTCAAGCAAACCTTTTACAATATTGCCCATTGGAGTATCCAAAATTCGTGCCTTTCCCATAACATTATTTCCCTCAATTTGAAGGTCAGTAATCTTATGAGATACTTTATCTAAGTTGACAGTTGGTCCTTCAGGGTGGTTTAATTCCCCAACCGCTCTGTCCTTAGAAACCTGTTCATCGACATATTTACCAACTGCTCTTTCCATTACAGCTTTTGGATAAATACGTCCATTTCTATTTTTAGATTCAGCCATAGCAAAGATGCCCTCAATCATATGAGATTTAGAGCCATCTTCTTTCTTTTCAACGACGCACTGAACATCAGTTTCAGTGTATTCTGTAATTAGCTTCATCTACTTACCCTTATATTGTTTAACAAACTCTTTTGCCATTTTCTCTGCTTCACGCTGAGTTTTATAAGCATCAAGTCTATCACCGTCGATGTACACTACAAAGCCATTTGTCTCTTTAGTAATTTTAACGGGAATCCTATCCATTTTGGTATTCAATACTTGTTTACCAGATGGTTTCCTACCCGCTAATTCTCTAATCTGTTCAAATGTTTTTGTCATGTATCTTTTAACTTATATTTATACTTTTTAATTTTTTGATCAATCTTCTTCAGATTCATCAACTTCTTCTTCTTCTTCATCTTCCAAGTCTAATTCAAGTTGTTCATCATCATCTTCTAGCTCGTCAATAGCTGCTTCGATATCTTCCTCATCTGGTTCAACATCTTCTTCACCATTAAATACTTGACCTGCCACAGCAATCTTTTCTTGTTCTAAAGCATCATTCATTTTATCCTGTAAAATTTCATGAAATGTGGGTCCGGCTTTTGCAAAGTCTTGATCTGCTACGCTATTAATTAGATCTTCAATTGACATAATTTACTCCTGTTCTTGTTCAGCTTCATCATCTGGAATCTCGCCAGAAGATTTTTCTTGATCTATTTGCTTCTTCATTTCTTCAATATCATTATCATCTAACTGCAGTACGTTTTTCATTACATATTCTTTTGAGAAGAATTCTCCAACATATTGCTGCATTTGATCTAATGTTTGGATTCTATTTTGTAAGAGCTCAGCATCTTTCAATTCTGAGAAATGATTGTCTCTTACATAATCAACAACAATATCTTGTTGCCAATCATTCCAATCTTCTTCTGTAATAATACCCTTCATAATGAGCTGTTTTTTCAGAATCTCTGTAAACAGCATTGAAAAACGTTTTCTTAAACGATCAATAAACTTTTGGAATTTAATTTCATCCCTATTTATTTCAGTAGAACGACCTAGTGAAAACTGTGCTTCTTGCTCAAGTCTATTGATTGGTACGTTTAATGAACGATACAGGCGTTTTTGGAAATATATAATGTCATCAATTTGTCCTAGATTCTCGCCACCAGGAAGTGTTGAAATCTCAGTACCTCTGCCACCTTCTCTACGAGGTAGCCAGAAATCTTCCAACATTGACATATGTTTACGGTCATCGCGGATCTTACCAGTATCAGCATCATATACAAGTTTATTACGGTATCGAGCCATAATATCTTTCATATATGTTTCAGCTTTACCACGTGGTAAGTTACCAACATCAATATAGAAAATACGACGTTCAGGAGCTCTCGATAGTCTATAAATGACTAGAGAATCTTCCATCATCCGTAATTGGTTAATTGGTTTTAGAGCTTTATGAAGATGAGATACAACTCTTTTACGATCAACATCTAACAAACCAGATGTTACATATGAAACTGAATCATTAGATAGTTTTACACCTTGATTTGTTCCACCGGGCTTTTCTTGATAGATATAGAACTCATCCACTTTTTCTACCAAAGATGCACCAGTGACTGGATCTTTTTTCTTTTTTATCTCTTTTACTTTACGGATTTTAGTAGAATCAACTGGTCTAATTTCTTGAATACCAGCTTTCAAATTCTTTTCATCTACTACAAGATGGTGGTAAACTCTACCATCTACATACCATTTACGAAAAATATCATGTCCGAAATCAGTGAATTGTAACATAGAACAAATATTATCAAATTCTTCGGTCATAGTCTTTTTTAATTGATCACTAAGACCTTCAACATGATCTAGAATAAGAGTCACTGGAGATTGATTTTCATTACCAGTAATTGCTTCATTTACAATATCTTCAATGGCAGCATCAACTTCTGGATGTACTGCTACTGCTCTGTATTGTCTAATATTTTGTAAGTTGTCTTTTGCATGGTCGCCTTCACCAAGGTTAACATAAGTACCATAGTGAGCACCAGCGGCTGTAACATAACCAGCACCATCCTGATCTACAGGTGGAACGATAGACTGCATTTTATCTGCATTCTTATCTTTTGCTCGTTTTATTTCAAAGCCAAATAATCTAAGTGAGTTATTATCAGCCATAGTAATTCCTAATATTATGTGAAGAGGGGCCTCTCAGCCCCTCAATCTATTTATACTACTTTATGTAGTTGTATTTGATTCCCAGTATTGTACCTGGAATTCTGCAGTGAATCTTTCGATTTCATTTTCAGAACCGTAGTTTAAATCGATAGCTGAAAGAGCTGTTGGGAAACAGCTTCTAAAGTTATATGTCTTTAGAACTGAACCTTCTCTATCAATTTGTTCTACCAAAAGATCTGCTTCATAGTCTACTGGATTAGTAAGACCGGTGTTATCTGAATGAGCATTAATACCATTCATCCAACGTTCCATTGCATCTCTAATAGTAAAGTCTACGTCATTAATAATGGTTGCTGTCCACGTATCAAATGTACGATCCCCAGCCATTTTCAATCTTCTGCCACGGAATGGCATTTCGATTACACTTAAGTTTGATGCAGGCAACTGAGCTGCCTCGCATAGAAACGATGTAAGCTCTACATCGCCATTAGCATAAGTTGGGAAGTTAATGGTCGCTTTAAATAGATTCGGTCTAGCGCCACCACCACGCAACTTGGCTTTAAAATCATCAACGCCTAATACTGCCATCTGTTATTTCTCCTACGCTTATACCGCTAGTCCGGCGACTTCTTCAAAGTCAACACCGGATCTTACAGCTACAAAGTTAAGAGTGATGTAGTTGATTGAGCGTGCTGGCTTGATAAAGATGTTCGCTACGAACTCATTTCTATCAATTACTGCTGCAGTGTTGTTTGTATCATCACATACAACTCTGAAGTCTGTAATACCTCTTCTTCCTTTGATTTCTCTTAGGAATGGTTCTACAATATTTACAAACTCTGCTCTGGTGAATTCATCATTCAATTCGAACAAAGTATTTCGTGCAGCCAATGCAATTGCTCTTTCTACCACGTTAAATAGACGACGTACGTTGACACGGTCAAATGCACTTGGTCTGTTTAGGTGGGTCTTATCACCATATAGCAAAATACCTTGTCCAGGTAGATTTGCAACAGGGTTGATACCAGCTTTATAAAGCGTATCTCTTTCTGTTTTTGTTGGTGTATAAGCCAAAGATGTTACGCCAAGGTAAGCACCACGACGTGATCCAGCTGGTGAGAACCAAGGAGCTGAATTTGCATCTGAAGCAGCCATAATACCTGCTGTTGAAGAAGCAGCTGGAATATAGATGTACTTATCATTGTACTTATCGTATACTTTTAGCCAGTTGTTATCAACAAATAGGTATGAACTTCTTGTATAAGCATCCGCGTCTGTAACTGAAGCAGAGACTGGATCAGCATTACCGACTACTGAGTTTTTAGCTGGAGATGTAACAACAACGCAATCTTTACGGGTTGTTCCGGCAGTTACTACTAGATCGTCTACTAGTGTATCTTGATCACCAGCAACTGTTTTACCAGGAGCAATTAAGAAGTCGACTGTAATAGTATCTTTATCTTCAAATTGGTTAAAGGCGCGCAAGTAATCATCAGTACCTGCGGCTGAACCAATTGTTCCTCCTGTTAGAGAGTGTGAACCTGTTGAGTCTACAACATTGTTCATCCAAATGTAATTAGAACCTCTGTTAATCACATCTTTCATATAGTTGCTTGAGCCATCAGCATTTGTTGCTGAAGTCGTAGCTGATACAAATGGGTATCTTTCTAGTACAGTATTTGCTGAACCAGTAATTACACCATCTTGGTCTAAGACAAGAATATGATGCTCTTCTCCTGTTGGAGCTGCATCAAATTGATCTTTATATGCTTGTGACCAAGAGGCCCAGTTTGTTGCATCTGACCAAACAACTTGAATTGAGTTTCCTACTTCACCAGGATATTTTGCGAAAATATTTCCTGTTGAAAATGTTCCTGCTTCCCATGCATCTCTGTTTTTAATTAGAGTAGCCGCGGCTGAACTATCACAAGCATTTAGTGCTGTGGCATCTGCGGCTCTTGAAACTTGTAATGCATTGGAATATTTTAAAAAGTATGCTGCGGATAGAAAGTCTACCGCAAAGCTATCGCTTGGCGATCCGAATGTCTCAGCAAGATCTGCTTCATTTTGAATCAGAGTTGCTGTTTCTACGGGACCCCAGCGAAATTCACCAGCAAACGCGCCAGTAGTTGATTGAACATTAGGCACACCGCCTGTAAGATCAACCTCTTTGACGACAATAGCTGGAGATTCTGAAGGTGCACCAATTGCCATATTTGTTTTCCTTTTCCAGTAATCGAATTATATGTTTTCATAATACGGATATTCAATTACTTGTATTTATAATTTTACATATTTAGAACATATGTCCCACATCTTCGTACCACGGTTTTCCATTTACAAGGTTCTCTTCTTGTTCAACGGCCTCTAAACCATCATCAACAAAACCGAATGGTAAGACATCAGCTTCAATTTCGTCCATTCTTTGTTTAAACATCATTTCTTTTAACGATACTTCCGTTATTTGTTCAAATGAATTAGACACAGCAAAATAACCAAATAAAACTAAATTCATCATCAAGTCATCATGGTTACCTTCTGATGCCTCATAGGATTGACCACGAGCCACAAAGGTAGACATTTCTAAAATAGTCTGTGTATCTTTTACTATAAGTTTATTGGCTTCTAATATATCTTTAATTGCAGAACAACCGATACGTTTTACCTTACGGTTCATTTCAATACCAAGCCGATCTGCTTTAATTAAAGATTCCATATGTAAATGTTCGTATTCTAAATCGTGATACAAACCATTTGTAACTAATCCGCCCTGATCATTTGCCTCAACAATTACATAAGCTTCATTATAGACATTCGCAAACTTATAAATAACATTTGGGAAGAGTATTGGAGATATAGTATTATTGCGATAAACAGCAACCTGTTCAAAAGGTCTTGTGCTAATATCGATCACATTAAATGTAGAGTAATCCTGTCCTCTTCCCTTCGATACATCTACAGTCATTACATATTGATGGTCTTTTTCTGGTTCTTTGTATATTAAAGTACACCCACCATCTAAAACTCTTGCAGGTTCTCCAGCTCTTTGTTCTAATAAACAATCAGCACTAATTAAAGTATCTCCAGTTCCAAAGAATGTATTGCCAAATTCTTGATCAAACTGTAATTGAGAAGTATTTGAAATAGTAGCATTCTTCCATTCCTCATCTCTTCCGGGAACATCCCACCAATCAACCCTAAATGGTTTGAATTGATTTGTTCCTTGCATTGCTCCTTCCCAAATAGTATGGAACATATTACCAATACCATTTGCAGTTGAAGTGATAATTACTTTTGTATCTTTACCTGATGAGATAACTGGATATGTTGATGTATAAAATTCAGCAGCTCTTTCAACAAATGCAAATTCGTCCAAATAAAGCAGATTCACAGACATACCACGAATAGAAGATCCAGAGGTAGCTGCAGCAATAATACGAGAGTTGTTACTAAATTCTATTGACCCTTTGTTTAAAGCTCTACATCCAGGTTGTAAGAAAAATGGTAGATTCTCCAACATTAAAGTAATACGAGCAAGCATCTCTCTTGCAGTAGCGCCTTTGTTGGCTAGAACTGCAATAGTTTTTTCTGGATGGAAACAAGCAAACCAAAGTAAATAAGCAACAGAAGAAATAGATTTACCAGATTGTCGACATGCCAAAACTATAGAAAACCTAGTATCATTAAAATGATGGAACATTTTTTCTTGATATGGATATAGCTTAAAAGGAACCAGACCACGATCAAGTGAAATGACTTTACAATAGTTAATTGCAAAGTATGTAGGATCTTTCATGCATTTAGCATATTCTTGAAATTCGTCTTTTGTAAATCCGTGAGTAACACCATCTCTTTTTACGTTGATGTTACCATTATAATTGTCACTCATCTTTCTGGTAGTCGCTAATATCAACTATTTTATCCTCATCATTATCTAAAAGCATACGCTGTAAATCACTTGTGGATCCAATGAATACATTATTTGTAGTTTGATTTGCTAATTCTTTTGGCTGGTCAGTTTTATCAAAATCTTTTTTCTTCTTATGAAGATCTAACAGATTGCCATTAATATCAGCAACATGTTTCATCATATTAGAAAAGACTTCAAAAGCTCTAGGATGTTCAGTTGCTCTAGCAACATCCATCATTTCATCAAGAGCTTCAGAACCTTTTACTAAAAGATCGTGATAGATTTGTCTTGAGTATTCAAAATCATTATCTGCATTATTATCTTTACTCATTTTGACCTACCTAGGCACCAGTGCCTCCGTTGAGAGTTCTAACTACAAGAGCTAGTCTATCTAATGCTGAATCTACTGTTGTTGGTGGTGTTCCATTCCATAGATCGGCTGAATCAGTCGAATATCCTAATGTAGCTGTTGAAATAAGACTATTTACATTTGCTGAATCTAAAATTGTTGGAGTACCAGTTAAAGAACTATATGCAAAGTCTTGTGCAGTTTCACGTAATTGTACGTAGTCGCTATCAACTATAGTTGTTACAAATGCGCTGTCTCTATAAATGTCTGCTTGACGTGCTTGAATATAATCACTATCAATAATATCTGTCACAAAGGCACTATCTCTTTGATTATCAGTATCATCTAGAATTTTAATCCCACCTACCATACCTGCATGCACAGTACATTGATATACCAATGACGTTGGTGCATTCATCGGTACAGTCATTGAAACTGTTCCATTGCCACCATTATTTGTCACACCGCTTGAATACGCAGAACCGCCTGAATCAACTCTAATTTCTAATGGATGCCCCGCTGGAACATTTGTAAATTCGTATGTTTTACCACGAGTAAAATATAAAGTAGGATTTGTAGCAGAATCTGGAAAACCATCACCAGTAAAAGTATAATTTGATCCATCTCCGGAAACACTAAATATTGTTTCTGCAGGGCGGTTTGTCGAAATATAACTTGCAGTAACAATACCTGTTACGAATGAACTATCTCTTTGAGTGTCATTTTGTCTTGCTTGGACATAAGTATCATCAACAACGCTTTCAATAATAGATTGAACATTTGCTGAATCTAAATCTGCATCTAAAAGAGTTGTAAAGTTAGCATCAAGTTCGGTATGGGTTAGCTCCGAACCTTTTGCACTTCTTAATGTAATTGCCATTTCTTACTCCTACTCAACGTATCCTGATGCAACATAACCAGATAATACATATGGTACTACTGGATACGTAAAATCAAATTCTTCATTAAATCCGTAATCATCCTCAGCTGAGGCATCTTCTGGATTCGGTGAAATTGTAATTCTACCAATTTGTTGATCTTCTGGCGTTCTTATATCGTATATATTATTTATAGATCTTGTAATTACACCACCTTCACTAATTGGTCCATAAAAGTTAACTCTCATATCAAAAGTAAGGGTGTAAATAATAGTTCTTCTTTGTTCCAATGAACCTTCATAATCGTCTTGAAAATCAACACCTGTTAAGGCAATTGGAACATCTTCTTTTACATTTGGATAATCACCAAATGGTTTTAATGTTAATGTATATTGTGGATTAAAATATGGTAATATTTGTTCCACAATTTGTAGAGCATCGTCTTGATTCTTTGCATATATGCTTAGTTGAAATCCAACATTGTATGGCACAAATGGATAAAACTTATTCCTTAAATTTGCTGTGGATCCACCTTGTGTAAAGTTATTTGTTTTCTGTAATTGTCTAGATGCATCATATTGGATTGAAATAATTTCAAAAGACATACGTGGCAACTTTAAAGCTACTTTAGTATTAGCATCTAAGTCTGGATTCTCTCTAATTCTTTCTAAAAACTTTCTTTGAGGCGCATAAGACAATGGAACTTTAACTTGAGAAATTACTTGGTTAGAAGCATTTGTTCTCAACACATAAAGATTATTAAATAGCGTGCCAAAAATAGCTACACTTTTACGTAATCTTTGATGATAAAAATGAGTACCAAACATTAATTATTCTCCGGATCACCAAATGGATTAGCTTCACTAAAGTCTAAGAAGTCAGCAGAGATTGAAGTAAAATCAGAATTCTGTTCGTTTTGACTAATTTTATTTACTTCAGCTACTGAGTTAACTAGAGAACTAGAATAAGCCACACCAATTGTTGCAATATTAGTTGTACCTGTTACAGTAAATCCTGAAACAAATTCATGGTATTTACCATCATTGGCACCAATATGAATGAGTCCTAGAACATTATCAGAATCAGACCAACGAGAAACTTCACCGGACATTATAACTCCAGTGCCAAGAGTTTGGTTTACTGTTTCACCTATTGTAAATCCATCGCCTGCGCTGTCTAATGTAAGTAGATATTCATATGCATAATCTCTTTCAATATCATCAATGACATCAATACCTGTATCTAAATCTTCATCGTTATATTCAAATAACTCAGCTCTTAATTTATAAACTGGTAAGTTACTTAATTGATAAAACGGCTGTTCATGTTCTACTGCCATAATTTGAAATAAAGAGTTAGACAAAGGAAGATAAATTAAATCACCTTCTCTAGGTCTAACGCTATTAATATCATTATCAAAATTATTTACTGTGTAGGTCCATCTGCGTCTTGCAACTACAAACGTTGCTTGGTCTCTAATTTCTACACCAAACTTAGTAAATAAATCTCCTTCTCCATCAAACCCTTCAATATTTTCTATATACATTTCAACTTTATAAGCTGAATTAAATCTAGATGGAACATCATCTCCAAAAACTCTATCTTCGTTTACTAAATCTCTTGGAAGATAATAAACGTCTTGGCCATACATCTTTAGAGATTCTATAACGATATCTTCGTATAGATTCTGTTCTGATGGTATCTTTTGGCTGAAATATAAGTTAGTGGCCATATTATCCTACAAAGAAGTCTACAGGTAATTCGTGATCAGATCTTAATTTTTCTCTTAATCTTTCTAAATCTTGCATTGCGTCTTCAAATAATTGGCGGCCATTAATTGTAACTCCACCTGGAAGTTGCATACCTTCAAACTTAATAAGGTTCGAGCCCCACTGTTGTTTAATCAAAGCAGTTGTATATTCTTTAAGCCACATATCATTCCATACAGCAGTATGATCGTCAGCGTTAATAATACTGTAAACTTCTGCAATAATATATTCACCTTCTTTAACATCCTCATCTTCAAAGTTACCATGAATATAAAGTCTATTTTGTTTTCTTACATAATCTACTTGTGGTGTACCATTTAATCTCATATCTAGCAAAGACATATACTGCATTACTTGTTCATAATAAGCAAGATCACCAATATAAGAATGCATATTAGCAATATCATTTAAATGCATTTGATATTTAATGCTAAACATATTGCGTGAGAACAAACCTTGTTCTAATTTAAATAGCTTTGTTACTTGCTGGACATTAGAAGAAATAGGAATGTATTTATTTGTAATATCATCTGCAGTTACGAGGTGTTGAATATATCCGCGATATGTAGCTTCTGAATGATATTCTCTAAAATACTGTAGGGCTTCATCAACACGATCTTCTAATTGTTCAGCGTCTACGTTGATCTCAATAACTGGATCACCTAGACGGCGTAAACAATAATCTATTAGACCTTGTCTTGTGCTTGGGTTTGCCATTTTTAAATCCTATTTTTCCTACTATTTATAATTAGTTGAGAAGAGTACCAGATGCGTCATAAACATCGATTCTATAGTGGCTACCATGTTGGCCATCAAGTAAATCTGCATCTAATCCTGATGTAGCTCCATCAACTGTTTTTATTGCCGTCAATAATTCGTTAGCAGTAGAATACGTTTCACTAAAACTAAATTGTCCAGTACTACTATCATATGATAGATCGCCACCGGCGCTCAGTACATTTCTTACTCTTGATGTCGTATGATATTGATTAGTACCTTCAGAAAGATCTGTTGTACTAAATGAACTTAATCCAATTCTAGCGTTATATGATCCACCATCTGCGGTTCCTATGTTCAATGTAGCTTGAGCAGAATCGAATGTAAAGGTAGAAACCCCAGCAACAGAAACTGTACTAATAGAATCAACATGGCCAAATTCATCAACTTTAATGACTGGAACAAGAGAACTAGATCCAAAAGTACCTGCCGTTTGAGCAAGTCTTGTGTGAGTCATTTGTGGATATGTTCCACCATCAGCCGTGCTAATAGTATAAACATAAGTTGCACTATCAAACGAAACAGAAGAAACCCCAGCTACTGATACTGTACCAGCACTATCGACGAAACCATTCGCATCAATTGTAAGAACTGGAACTAAAGATGCAGATCCATAAGTACCAGCAGTAACTGTAGTATTCGCAGATCGATCTACTTCGCCGGTCATAGTTCCAGCAATAGTAAAGTCACCAGAATCATTTTTTGATATTACAGTGCCTGATGTTGGTAATGTAAGAGATGTAGAACCACTTGTTGTAAGTGTAGTACTATGAGCGCCAGATGTTGTAAAACTACCACCAAGTGTTAAGTCACCGGTAAGACTAATAGTTCTATCAGCATTATTAACATCAAGTGTTAATGTTCTATCTGCAGATAATACTGGAGAAGCGTTATTTGATCTAATTCTAGTTTCGTATGTGGTCGTTGTGACATCTCTTAAACCAAACGTAGATATATCAGTAATAGATCCAGGGCCAGTAATTGTTGGACCTGTAATAGTTGGAGATGTTAAAGTTTTATTAGTAAGAGTTTGTGAAGCATTTAAACCAACAAAATCATCGCCACTTAACGCCGCATTAAATTGACCTAGAGTACCAGTCAATGTGTTATTTGTTAAGTTTAAAGTTTTATTTGTAAGAGTTTGAGTTCCACTAACTAATGCAATATAACTACTATCAACTGTAAGAGTTCCATCAAGAGAATGTGCTGGAGCAGGTAGATTAAATCCAGGACCGCCTGCAAGAGATCTTATATAGTTTCCGCTGGTTCCTGAATCTAATTTAATGGTTTCACTTTGTACAATTGCTCTCACTCCAGCCGAATCGACTGGAGTTTCAGAGAATGATGTTCCTAAAAATGCACTAAGCTTTTGTACCATTTAATTTCTTTCTATGCTTGAGCTTCCTGCCATCTTAAAAATACTGATGCTCTTGTAGAACCAAAAACCATACGAATATTAATAGCAAGAACATCAGGACCATCAGGATATTGATAGTCGCCGCCTAAAGGCGCACCTGACATTTCTTTTAGTTTTGATAGGTCTGATCTAGTAACTTCTGAACCTGAGTTAGATGACGCGCCGGTGAAAGAGAAGATTTGTTCACCCGGTAGAGCGTATGACCCAGTAGACCAAGTCACATCACTACCAGATGCTACTTGAGAAAACGATGGCTGCCCACCTTCATTAACACCGTTCAAACTTTTCCAGTTTGCATCTGAGAAGTTTCTTGGGTTAATAATACCTTCAACGCGGATTTCGCCAACACTCGAGAAGAATCCGCCTGAACGACCCACACTAATCATAATCTCATCCAAAAGCATTTGCGATCTATTGAGTAGATCTTTCGCTCCAAGTCTACCTACGGATGAGTTAGATACAGAAGGTGCAAGTCTGATAACAAATGCTGTTTGTGGAGTTGTACTTACTGCAACGTCTTGTTCAGAATATGTAAAGAGATAACCACGGTCTCTTTCAAATCCACCATCCATAATTAGAGAACTACCCCAGTGAGATAGTGTTGGTGAACAAGTGTTTGAAATCTCAATAATACCTGTGTTACTACTATGTGTTGTTTTACCACCTGCAGATAGAGTATTCAAAGTACCCTGCAAAAACTGCTGGAACGTAGCTTCTCTAGTCACACCAGTAAAGTTACCAGGACCATCTGTTACAGATCTACCGGTATAAGTCATGATTTCGTTATCAATCATCAAAATACCAGTATCTGCAAATTCTTGTAAGTCTGCCGCTGGGATTGTAGTAGTGTTACTATCAATAGTATTTGTTAGATACGTTAATGGCGAGTCATTGTCAATTGAGTAACGAACAGGTAGGTTAGATGAACGCATATACGCTTCATCATTTACGTTGTTATTCTTCATTCTATGACAGTATACCCACTTACCATCAGATCCACGAACCATGAAGTGAATAAAGCCAGCACCATACCAAGACCATTCAAGGCCGATCATCTGCATCTCATTAAAGTCCCAGTTATAACCTGAAGGACCAGTACCATCGGCCTTATCTAAATTCCATTTTGATTGTGGAACTCTAACTTCTTCAATTTTTTGTGAGCGAATACCTGATGCAGTAATTCCGCGATAGTCTGGTGTAATATAAATTTGAGTGTTACTTGGAACAGATGTAATAAAGTGAGTCATACCTCGAATGACAATCCTATCACCAGCTCTTAGCTGCTCTGTAAATCTAGTATTAGAACCAGTAATAGTTGAACTGTTCTGAGTAGCAGACAAAGTACCAGCAATATTGTCTACAGCAGAACGTCTAACTGCAAACATTTGTTGTCCATCAAATTCAAAGAACACACCGTTTTGATCGTCAAACACACCACCACGAACAGCAGCTCCAGTCCATGATGTTACGTAAATATCACAATGGAGATCTAATACTGCAGTTGTATCACCAAGAGTTTGAGTTGCGATAACAGTAAATGTATAGTCATCAGTAATACTATTAACAGTATATGTTCCATTATAACCAGATGTAGTTACGCCTTCTAGTCTAATAGTAGCTCCAGCTTGTAGACCATGATCGATATCGTCTGTTTTAATAGTAATAGTAGAACCAGATGCAGTACCACTTGCAGATACGGATTGCACATCATAGTTAGGCGCAAACAAAGTACCAGATGAGAATAATAAGCCTTTACCAGATTGGTAGCGGAAGAATCTCTTAGATTGTCTTATAACAGATGCAGCATATGTTGGTGTTTTAGTTGAAAGAATAACACCACCATCTGATGGTCTATGCAGAATAGTTGCGTTAGAAAATGCATAAACAACAGGAGAACCAGGGCTTGCTACAGCACCACCAGCTCTAGCAGTGTATTTCATAGAACTTGCAGTCGGAGTTTGTGTAAGAACAAAAGGTCCAGATGCTAAATCAGCATTTGTTCCAGATCCCATTTCAACATGCAATGGTGTTCCTGGAATCAAGCCATGTGGAGTTGGAAAAGTTAAAGTAATTACAGAAGGATCTGATCCATCAGAAGTAGCAGTAGGTGTAGGAAGAGCAGCATTAGCATATAGTCTTCCCTTACGAGCAATCGATTCAGCTGTTTCTAAAGTATCACCATCACTTGTTCCAACAGTACCCCGCGCAAAATATTTCAGTGTTGTTGAAGATGGAACAGACTCAATTAAGAAGTTACCATCTGCTCTAGAAAATCCAGCTGTGCCAGCATCAAGCCCAGAAACGTTAATTACATCTCCAACACTTTGCCCATGCGCAGAATCGAATGTAACAGTAATTAAGCTATTTGTAGTACTTGTTGTTTGATAATCTGTTTCAATACCTGAAACAGAAAGATCGACACCTGGAAGTTCATATGCTGAAGGATAACCTTTTACAGTACCATAGCCAGACCATTTAGTTGGCTGAAGTCCGTATTCAAAGTCCGCATCGATCATTGATTGTGGATTAGAAACTCTTGTACGCTCAATTGCATCAGTACCAAATGGCCAAGGTCTAACCATCTGACCATATTCTTCTGTACCTTCTACAAAGATTTGCAAATCATCCGATGCACTCATACCAGAAGTATTATATTGCAAAGTAATAGTTGTGAAGCCATCATGAGCCATATAAATTGTAGGAAAATCTGCATCTTCTGCATCATCTTTTGATTTAGATGTAAATGCACAAGTTGTACCAGCAAATGTAGTATCTGCAAAATTATAAATGATAACGTTATCTGTAACGTTAGTAACTAAAAGAAGTTTATCAAGCGTATAACGTCCTGGGATTTTAATGGTTCCTGAACCAGCTATTCCAGGAGTAAATACGTATTCTCTAACTAATTGCTTTGCCATATTATTTCTATCCTAATGCCACTGAGAATGCTATAGATTGCGATTGCGAAGCAAATGTACCTGCATCAGCAGAATCACCTTTTGGACCTTGTTCACCACGTTGTCCAATAGATGAGTACAATTGCCAGTTACTATTTATATAGATGAATTCGATGATTGATTGACCAAGGTCAAGCTCGAAGTTTTCAGCATAACCTTCAATTGTTTCACCATTTCTATCTACAATTACTGAATTATTTGTCCAATCTCCAACATCAATAAGTTTGATATAATCACCTGTTGTTGGTGATCCCGGAAGTGTTACTGTAATAACTCCACCACTTGTATCGATAGCATATCTACCAGCCGATACTGCAGTAAAGTCAGAATCATATACAGTATAATCTGTTGAGAAAACTCTAAAGTCTGAGTCAAATCCAAGATAACGACCTCTAAGAGCTCCAAAGTTCCAAGTACCAAGCTCAAATGAAGGATCATTGCGATCAATCGTAGTTGCTGCTGGGCTAGAGTCTAAATCATCTTGAACTAGATTATTGAACGTGTACCATTCGCCATTAGTTGCATCTCTAAAGAAACCAGCTCTACGTATTGTGGATCCACCATCTTGAGAATATCTTCCAACAACACCAATATCTACAACATCATTTGTATTCGAATCTGCCAGTTTGATAAGTGCATTTGTAACACGAAGGTCTGTAGTTTCATTTAGAATATAATCGCCACCAACAACCAAATCTCCAGTGATATTAACGTTTCCAGTAAATGAACCGCCAGCAAATTCCACAGAATCAGCCGTACTTACTGCTTGGCCTATCGCAATCTCGCCAGCAGTAATTGTAACACCAGTTCCACCAGTAAAGTGGGCTCTTACTTCGTTAGCAGATGGTCCAACATAAGAAATAAGACCTGTTGAAGCATTATATGAAAGCGACCCATCACCTCCGCCATCATTTACATCAATTGCATTTCTTGCATCTGAATCCGCTCGAGCAGTAGTATAATATAAGTTAGTGCCTTCTGAAACATCAGTTGTTAAGATACTTGCATTAATGTATGAATCAACTCTTGCATCTGTATAGTAAAGGTTTGTTCCTTCACTTAGATCTGATGTTGATCTTGCTGAGAGAGAAGCCGCTGATAAAGTACCAAATAGTGTTCCTGTTGCTGTAACGTTTCCAGCTGCAATAATGTCTTGAGCTCTAATATTTTTATCAACACCGAGTCCACCAGCAATTACTACAGAAGCATTTGTTTTAGATGTAGCTTCAGTAGTATTAGTTGTAATGACTTGACCAGAACTATTTACTGTAAGTAATGATGTTCCACCTGATAGATCAAATGGTGTATCACCAATATTATTCTTAATAATAAAGTCAGTATTTGTTCCAGAGAATCCAATTACAAAATCATTATCAGCCGCATTACCTGTTGTACCAATTGCATGGTCATATTGGTTATCAACACCGAGAGCTACAACCGCATCTCTTGAAGAGTCATTTGAAACTACATTAAATACGGTCTGAGTATTATCACCTTTGAATTGTTGAGTATTAATTGAAACACTACCATATGAATCACCAAAGATAGTTGTTCCATTAATTGTAACACTATTAAAGTCTACATCAGCCAGTGAATCAACTTCTTGACCAATAGAGATTTGACCACTAGACAGTGTAACGCCAGTACCGGCTGAGAAGTGCGCACGAACCTCAGAAGCACTCGGACCGGTATAAGTTAAAGTTCCAGTAGCTGAATCGTATGTAAAGCTTCCATCACCGCCAGCATCTATTGCTTGGATAGCCTGACGAGCTCTTGATAGAGTATAATCAGAATCCATAATAGTGGTATTAAAAGACCCGCCATCGGCTGTACTAATTGTAAGAATGCCAGAAGCAGAATCAAAGCTAACCGAAGAAACTCCAGCGACTTGAACTGTGCCCGCAGAATCTATTTGACCCTGAGCATTTACTGTAAAGACTGGAATTTCAGTTGAGGATCCATAAGTTGCTGCAGTAACGCCAGTGTTTGTAATACTAAACGTGCCAGTAGCTGGAGTATATGTTAATCCAGTTCCGTTAGTTAATGCATTTTTAGCATCACTGTCAGCTCTTGCGGTTGTATAATATAAATTTGTACTACCTTCGGTTAGGTCATCAGTAGTATTATCACCAAAATCAGAATCAAATCTAGCAGTAGTATAATAAAGGTTATCGCCTTCAGCCAGATTATCTGTAGTTTTAGTTGCTAATCTAACATCAAATGCGCTATCAGCTCTGGATGTAGTATAATAAAGATTATCACCTTCAGATAGATCAGTCGTACTAAAGTTAGTTAATCCAATTCTAGCATTAAAGGATCCGCCATCCGCTGTTCCAATATTTAATGTAGCATTGGCCGAATCAAATGTAAAGGTAGAAACTCCAGCAACAGGTACAACACCAGCTGAATCTAGTTGTCCTTGAGCATTTACAGTAAAGACTGGAATTTGTGTAGAAGATCCATATGTGCTAGCACTAACACCAGTATTAGTAATGCTTAGAGTATTTGTGGAAGAGTCATAAGACAGTCCAGTGCCATTTAATGCAGCAGCATCAAGAGATGTATTAAAATCAGAATCAAAGTTTGTTTGTGTATAAACTGATTCTACATCAAAACTAAATTGACCAGTATTCGAATCATATTGTAAGTCTCCAGCAGCAGAGAAATGAGATCTTACTTCAGCGGCACTTGGTCCGGTGTAAGTGAATGTTCCTGTTGCAGAATCATATGAGAACGAACCATCACCACCAGCATCAATAGCTCTAATAGCGCTTCTTGTTCTAGAGTTAGTTAAATCAGAATCAAGGATAGTCGCATTAAATACGCCACCATCTGCAGTATTAATAGTTAAGATACCGGTAGCCGAATCAAATGCGGTGGATGTTACGCCAGCAACTGATACTGTACCAATTGAATCTATTTGGCCTTGTTCATTTACAGTAACAACTGGAACTAAAGATGCTGAACCATATATGCCACCAACAACACCTGTGTTTGTAATATCAATTGTACCAGTAGAAGCGGTGTATGTAATACCTGTCCCACCAGTTAATGCATTTTTAGCAGCGCTGTCAGCTCGAGCTGTAGTATAATAAAGGTTATCCCCTTCTGATAGATCAGTAGTACTATGCTCAGAAAGGACATTAATATCTCTACCAAGGGGACGATTCAAATCCCATGTAGCATTTGAATGATCGTATATGATTGAAGCATTTGCTCCAGCTACGGTAATTCCAGCGCCGTTGGCAGCTGCAGAATCTAGAGCAGAATCTGCTAGAACAATGTTTTTATCATTTACAGATAAAGTTGTAGAATTAATTGTAGTGGTTGTACCATCAACTCTTAAATCGCCAAGAATAGTAAGATCATTATCCACTTGAAGATTATCTCTAATACGAGTTTGATTTTCAAGGATTTCAAATCTTAAATTATTATCCCAATAAAGCTCAGTACCACCATGATCTCTAAAGTGTGCTAGGTCTCTTTCACCATCAAAAGATTGAAGATGGATAGTTCCACTGTCGCGTGACATGATATAAATGTTACCACCTGATTCTCCAGGAAGATCTACATTTGTTCTTCTGATAAAGAAATCTCCGCCATTTTCAAAAATGTCGGCAATCCCTTCGCAGAAGGTGATTTTCTGGTTATCAGGCAATCTAATACCAGCGTCAAATATTTCTTCTCTGTCAGTACGAGCGATCTTTGATTCTTGGAAAGTAAATACACCAGTTGTACTATCATAAGCGAAAAGATCAGAATCAGTAGTTAAACTAATCGCTGATCTAACTCTACCATCAGTATAATATAGATTCGTAGAACCTTCGCTAATAGCATCAGACGAAGTCGCACCAGTTGAAGAATCATATGATCTAGCAAAATCGGAATCAAATCTTGCTTTTGTATAGTAAATATTTGTTGTGCCTTCAGAAAGATCATCAGTCGTATTTGCTGACAAATCAAAAGCTCTAACTGCGCCACCTGCACTTGTTATAGTTAGCTGATTGCCAATATCTTTTAAAACGAGTCCACCTAAATGGAGTGATCCGCCTGAAAGATAAAGATCTTTCCATTTCTTTAGTGGAGAGCCTAAATCATGTGCGCTATCTTCGTCTGGAAGAATATCCCCAATAACTTTAATGCCATACTCTTCAGTCTCTAACTTATGTACGCCATCATAGTAAAGTTCAATTTTATCACTGTCTGCGTATGTTCTTAATAAAGTATTATTACTAACGTTATCAATAATGCCAAAGGTGTTAGCAGCGAATAAAATACCACCACCGCTGTCAGCGACTTGAAATTGAGCATATCTTATATTATCGTTATTTGGAGGAGTTGGATATGTACGATCAAAAATTCTTAGATAGCCATCACCTGTTGAATCTTGTAATCTAAGAACTTGCGTAGTAACTTGATCTTGAATTTGCGCAGCGAAACTACTAAAAATAAATTTTTGTTGATCGCTATCCCAAACTAAGATATTTTCAATAGAGGAGAGATTTGTTTCATCAACATCATCAAGACGAACAAGACTACCAACCGAAGGCTCTCCAATTTTTGTAGGAGTTCCAACAGTGATTCTTTTAACTATTGTAGTTCCTTCTGATACGACGCGAATAACCATTATTCCCCCTTTAAACTCTGGTCACTGAAGGCGTAATGTTTATGCGACCTTCCAAAACTCTTTCAATGATAGTATTAGAAGCGCTATCTTGGAAAGAAATTTCTACATCATATACATATCTACCAGATTTTAACGCTGTGGTTTGACTATTTGTAAGAGTCAAATTAACTAAACCATTAGAAGCTGGTGATGGAATCTGAGTTGAAAAACTTACTGCATCAGAATCGCTTGATGCATAGGTTTTTCTTATTTGTGCTGTGGCAGTATAGCCATTTAAATCTTTCTTAGCACCGGCTGTATCTACTAATTCTAATTGGAGCGTGATGTCAGTGCCTTGACCTACATTAAAATCTTCATACTGCGCCATGTGATAAATTCTCTTCTTATTACAATTTACCTTTATTTATATAAAATATTTCTCCATTTTTATGTAAACAGAAGAATCAGCCTGGGAAACTACACAAAAGGTTTTACTAGGATCGTATATGTATCCATCTGATTCGATATACTTTGGATCGTAAGATTCTAGACCTTTGTTGCGAAAGTAATAATCTTTTGAAAAGTCTATCCAATTAAATTTATCAAAATATAATTCAGACAAAAACCTGTCAAGACCATAATAAAAGACTATATTAAAATCTAAATCATCAAAGAACTTATTATAAATGTCTTTATGATTACAATAAAAACCAAGTATTGAAGAATTAATTTTTGCTTCTGGTATTGTTAGTATATTTTCTTCGTTTCCATCATACGGATAGTAAACACCATAGTGTCTTCCATTGATTGTTAATATTTTTTCTTGTTTTATCTGATTTATAATGTGGTCAAAATTATTTTGAATTATAACGTCCAAATCAAAATACAAAACAGGTCCAGATAAATTTAAATTAAATAAGCATATCTTCCACCAATAAGATTCTAAATCTAAAGATGTATCAAGTGGAATTATGTTAATGCCTTCAATGTCTGTATCAGAAAGGCAATAAAAATAAAATGGTAAAGAAATGTTTTTCTCTACCATCCTATAAAGTCTTTTTACATGTTCACTATTATATTTAGTTCCGTATTTTACACAGACTATGTTAACATGGGTTTTCAAGATCTTCAATTACCTCTTGCCAAAAATTGTCTGCTTCAGCAAATACAAATGCAACTGTAATACGGTAACAATCTGTATATGCAGCATGATAACATAATTTATCTGGAGAATCATAAGGTCCGAAATAAGTCATTTTTGCTTGCCATCCAGGTTTATCTTGAACACGGATTCTTTCTTTTTTCTCTATATCCCAATAATCAAACCAGCCATCACCTGTTTCTGAATATGTAATAATGATATTATATCCAGGAGCATTTGCATTGTTGTGCCAAGAAATAAATCCTCCTGGAGGATAGCATGCATTCAATGCATTGTTTTTGCAAGATAAAAATTCAATTAATTTAGTATTTAAAACTCTAGATGCATCTTTAATTATCTTTCCACGCGTGCTATCATCTTCATGCTTTAACCCAGAGAATCCCTTTAGCACTCTTGGAAAACCATCATGTTCTCTTCCCATTCCTATAACATTATGCATGTATTCATCTGAAATCCAATCTTCAGCTTTGTCATTCTCATGGCGAATAGGAATTTCTTTTGCAATCAAAGGAGGATCGTCTGGTTTTTCTCTATGAAGAAGAACATCTTTATATTCATTTAAAATATCAATAAAATCTTGATTTTGTAAATCAATATCTCTGACAGGCACTTGTGACATTATAAAAATCCTTTTTCGCCATATTTGTCCATCCAACTTGAATAATGTATTACAACTGGATGCGGGTTAGTTTTCCAATAATCTCTTTTAGGATCTACAATGTGGCAATTATGAGTACCATCTTTATTAAATCCAAATGATGTAAAGTAGTTCCATCTATAGTTTTCATCAAAGAATTTCCACTTTAATGATTTATATTTTGGTGAATGATAAATTAACCACCATAATGTTAGTTGATCCCATTGTCTAAAGTTTCCCTTTTGAATATACTTAAATTCTATAGGATCCCATTGACCTACTCTTTGTTTTAAAAATAGTTCATACCAATCATACATAAATTCTTTAACTAATGGATTACGCATATCATATAGAGCTACACCACCACAATGAGCTAAATGATCTGGTACTCCGGTCCATCCATCATCATATAAATTAGGACCCCAATTCCATTCGGCAAAATGCCTAGCGCCTTCTTTAGTCAAATTGACATAAGCCATATCATGACCATCTAAAAGATCAAAAACATTAGATATATCGTCATGAACAATTTCAATGTCAGCATCTAGATAAAAAGTTAAATCATATGGAGAATTAGCCATTCCCCACATTTTTTCTCTATTTGTATTAGAAGGTGTAGCAATTACTTTTTCAAATGAAGAAAAATACTGCTGACATTTTGGGTCATCAATAAATTGTTGTTCAGTGAATAACGTTATATTAGCATCTTCATCGTGATCTAAAAGAGATTCTGCTAAATTTTGTGCACCAATAAGAAACTGAGTCCGTTTTGTAGCTACAGTAACATAGCCTTTAGTTGGACTCTCCGGTTTCTTGTTCATTCATAATCTCCATTAATAAAATTGTAGCGTAAGCATTCATTTCAACTACATTTTTTGCTTTACGTATTTTAGATTTTAACTTACGGTTTGTTGACTCTTTTATTTCTGGAATTTCAAACGTTTGCAACTTATGATTAAAAAGATCTTCTAACCGTTTGGCTTCATTCTTTTCCTCTTGCTTTTTAATTTTTGCTTCACGTTCTTGCTTATGTCTTTCAAGTCTATCTTCTGTAAACTTGTCAATAGATTCCATTGTATTTTGTTCTAGAACTTCTTGATAGTCTGAAGTAATATCACCGCGATCATCATATTTTGAGACACGAGCCACAGTAGTAGAAAACGATCCATCATCGTGCGTAATATTCAGACGAACTGTTAATCTGTCCTTAGCAGCTGTTTCCCAAAATGGATGTTTCCATTCTTTTTTCATTTTAATCTCCGTTTTATGTAATTATATATCTACCACAAAAACCATTACTTTTATTATATCATATATTTCTGAATTGTAAATAGTTATTATGCAATTCTTACATATAAAGTATAAGTTTCCTCAGTTCCACTGGTGGCATCAATCGTTTCCCCTTCAAAATTACCTACAAAGTTTCCAATATAATCCGTTAAATATTCAGCATTATATACGTTTTCATAATCTGCAATGTAATCAGTGGAATAAGGAAAATTAAAAGCTCTTGTATATGTTCCAACATACTGAGTATTATATGTTGAAGCATAATCTATAGTGTAATCTTTTGTATAGTTTATGCTGGTGTAGTCTGCAGCAAATGCAGGTCCAGTAAAATCTCCAAGATAATCTGTAGCGTAAAGAGGGGATGCAAAATTTCCAGTATACGTAGGAGCCACATAATTTGTTATATAACTTCCAGATATATAGTTCGTTTGATAATTACCAGTATAATCTAGAGTATATACTCTAAGATAGGTATTACTATATCCTGCTACGTATGATACGCCGGGAGGACCTTGAGGAACAGAATCTGTAGATTGGAAATTACGAACGTAATTTCGAATATAGTTTGGTACATAATTCCCTTGGTATACAATATTATATTGAGGATCAAGAACATAGTTGCTTGTGTACAACCTCGAATATCTCGTGGTATAAATTAAATTTCTTGAGTAAATATTTGTGAGTATAAATTGTCTGGCATAAAAACTATCTTGCTGATAAGTTGTTGGATTAATAAATCCTATGTAACCGGTGTTACGTAGATATTGAGACACTGTATAGTTTCTGGCGTAATACGCGGCCCCTAATCTTGTATAAGTATTTAAGTTTCCGTAATTCCTGCCATAATATGACAAGGATGGGCCAAGATATGTTGGGCCAGAGTAATATCTTAGATAATATTGTGAGCCCCCACCTAAATAACTAGATGACGATCCCGAAGAGGATCCTTGATAATATCTAACTGGTCCACTTGATCTTACGTAGTAAGCAGAAGGAACATTTCTTGTATAATTGCGACCGTAGTATCCTGCAAAGTAGGTATTATTTGCGACATTTGCTGTGTAATTTCCAAGATATGTTGTTCCTCCTGCACCAAGATACTGTTGAGGAGTGGCGGAGAGGCCTGTATAGGCTCTAGCATAATATCTAGACGGCCCTAGATAATATACAAGCCTAATATAGTTAGGAGTATAAAGTCTACTATAGAAATTGGTTACGGTGTACTGGCCAGTATAAACAAGATTTCTTGTATAGTTTACTAATCGAGTATAAACACGGTCATACGTCCCAGCAAAATTAGAAGTATATGAAATCGCACCAGTATAGTTAACAGGTCTATTAATTACAAAAGCATCACCAGCATAATTATTTACAAACCCTCTAGTATAAGTTCCTGTATAGTTTGTATCGTACCTTGTTGTATAATTTGCGCTAAAACCTATAAGAGTATAATTTGTTGTATAGTCTTGAGTATAGTTACCAATATATTCTACAGCATATTGACCTGTAAATTGTCTTTCATAATTACCAACATAGTTACCGGTGTATATTCTAATATAATTTGGAACATAATTATTTACATAATTACCTAAATATTGATTTGCATATGCTCTAGCATATAAAGGACCAGAATATGTCGTTGTATATGGTGTCGAATCAAAAGTACCAGTATAAGTATTTGTATAGGCTTTTACATATGGTAAAGTATAGACATTAGTATATCCACGTGTATAATTTTGTTGGAACGTAGATGTACTATCTCGAGTAAATATTTGTTGACTTGTAGTTTGCTTTGTATCAGTGGCAGAACCTTTTGATACCCAAGTCCCAGGGTCTGTTGGAGCACCTTGTGCAGAAGTTCTTAGTTGATATGTACCAATTTTAGAAGCACCAATACGAGTCTTTGCTCTTTGACCAAATGAATATTGAATTTGGCGATCAGTCATCGCTCTGAGTTTTATACCAGAACCACCAGCACTATCTTCAACAAACATTGGTCTCACAGTAGTTGGAGCTGTATAATTATCTCTGCGGTAAATGTTATAACCAATAGACGTACCATCAGTTCTTGTATCTGTAAAGACTGATGATAGCCAAACTGAATAATCTACACCTGGAGATGAAGAAGCTAATCTAAATACTCCAGGATAATCATTTGTAAATATTGTTGCAAGATAACGGTCAACTGCTTCATTTAGATCTACATCTGGCATCATTTTAAAACCAGTTTCAGAAGATCCTGCTGAATCTACCCACATTAAAGGAGAATAAACATCTGAATCTGTTTCAGGCGCAGTGCCTTGACTTTGATATACATTTGTAGTTGTGCTACCTGATGTAATGGATGTTGATGGATGCGTTCCTACTGGTTCATTAAAAAATGTATCTACAAAAGAACCAATATTAGTGTGGGACGCATTAGTTGTAATACTACCAGTACCATTCGGTCCTGAGGCTGCTAAATGTTTTCCAATCTGATATGCAATATAGTTTTCTTCAGAAGTTGTAAACTCCTGAATATTACCACCGGCGTCTTTTATCTTGAGTGGAGTTGCCATAATTATCCTTAAACATTACTAATAGATCAAAGGTATTTATATAGGTTAATATTTGTTTAAAAGATCTGTGACAGCGTCAGTTCCAACAATTGCATCATAATCAAAATAGTTGAAATCTATATTAACATCGGTATAGCTTGTAGAATTCCCATTTTGTGCCCAAATTCCATCACCGACTGCAATTCTACTTCCAAAGTAAGAGTCGTCGTTGCCGGCTCCACCAAAACTAGTTAAAAGATCTCCAGTGTATAAATCATATATGTAGATTTTACCAAGCGCGTTACCATACCCACCGCCATTATCGCCCCATTGCGAATCAGCTACAAAAAGCCTGTTGTCTTCTATGAGGATTCGACTGCCAAAAGAAGCATTGTTGTTACCATTTTGACTTTCATCAGGAGGAGAAATAGTTCTTAAATAGTTACCATTCATATCATATAATTGAACTAAACCAGAGTTATATGGATCTGGATCTAATAAATCTTTATCTCTAGTTTTTTTAGTGGCTGGGAAACTGAGAGCTATCATGCCATGTCCAATTGCGATATCAGCGTCAACATCGTGCTCGATAGGCCCCCATGGTGTGTACGAATTTATATATGATTTATAATTTCCATTTAAATCAAAAATGTAAGCTTTAGGATTAGCGTTGTTAGTTGTATCGCTATAGTCATCATCTATCTCTAAGTTAACAACAATCCGCCCGCAGCCAACTTTAACTTTACTACCCATTCTAGAATAATCTCTTAATCCAGGAATTGGCATATCAAAACCTGTACCACTTTCATCCCTTGGCCTATTTTCAACTTTCCGTAATAAATATCCATCTAAACTTAAAATTCCAAACGCGCCAATACCAGTACTTCTTACAATTCGATCTCCCCAGTTTAGTCCCGAAACTACAACTCTGCCATCTCCTGCGGCAAGATCATCAATGTCACAAGTGACTGCGCTTGGATACCCCGAAGAAGTATACTCTCTT
>Ga0181570_10000974_pt1 | contig 25762 bp, 58 predicted proteins | sample 101ome_18_FD_148667 | JGI IMG/M metagenome (GOLD analysis project Ga0181570, IMG submission 148667) | Coastal salt marsh microbial communities from the Groves Creek Marsh, Skidaway Island, Georgia - 101406AT metaG (spades assembly) | ecosystem: Environmental > Aquatic > Marine > Intertidal zone...
TCTACACTATTTTTGGTATGTTCGTGGGCTTTGAGGGATACGACAATGGCAAGGTGTACATTGGTGTATATACCCCCCAAACTGAGTACGGCTACGTTCTCACACAAAATGAAATTTATTTGGATACGGTGCTTGACAAGTAGATTTTGTTCTGTATAATAGCGGGAAGAGAGCAAGAGAGAAAACAGGAAAGCAGGAGGATGAAGATGAAAACGGAAGTCAAGTACGTCTCGGATTGTTGTGGAGCAGATGACCCAAGGCCAACTCTGCGTCGTATCGTGGGTGTTTGCCGTGCTTGCGGCTGCACATGCAGGAAGTTGGGTGAGATTTCGCCGGGTTCGGGCATCTATGAGGATGATGGCCCGGTAGACATCTATGAGGACGAGTTCAAGAACCACCGGGAGTATGGCTGGTGATTTTTTCTTGACAAGTGCCGATAAGTATTGTAGACTAGAGGAAACCAAAGGAGAAAAACATGAAAGCACACAACCCACGAATCGTTTGCCGCGACGGCTTCTCAATCAGTGTTCAGGCCCGTGAGAGTGCATACTGCTCACCACGAAGCGACCAAGGCCCGTACAGTATGGTTGAGTGTGGATACCCTAGTCGTGAACCAAAGAGTTGGAAACTGAAAGAGTTTGCGGAACTGTTCGGAACGGACGACTACACCGACACGGTGTACGCATATGTACCTGTTGAGATTGTGCAGGAAGAACTTGATCTGCACGGTGGAATTGTGGAAGGAAAATTACCAGAGTGATCCCCCATAGTGGGGGTTGACAAAAATAAAATCTTTGGTATAATGTTGGAAAAGAAAGAAAGAAAGAGAGTTAGATATGTCGATGATGATTCAAAGTGACTGTTGCAACGAGCCAATGAGTGGCTCACAAATTGACCACGAAATTTGCCCGTGCTGTGGCGAACATTGCGTAGTGATTAGCGACGAGGATTGAAATGGCTTGTATACAGACTATTTATGAAATTCGGATTCGTGATCCGCTCAATGGTGATGAGCGAGTGATTAGTAATGGAACTTGTTTCCCTGTCACGACAGAGTGGCAATGGCTGATCGACGCAGGGTTTGCGGTTTGGTACTATGTTTAGGGAGAATGAAAATGAAAAATAGACTTGACACTGACGGCTTGGCTGTTATGATGTTCTTAGTGGTTACGGTTACTTTGATTTTCTTGGAGAGACTATCATGAGCGGTTACAATGGTTACAGCAATTACGCAACGTGGAATGTCGCCCTCTGGATTAGCAACGATGAAAGACTCTATAATATTGCCAGCGATTGTGCTAGTTATAATGAGTTTATTGACACTATGCGGGAGTTTGGTTCACTTGAAACTCCTGACAATGTAGCATGGAACGATACCGGCATTGACCGATATGAAGTGGACGAAGCGTGTTTTACAAAAGAGGTAGCATAGTGAGTGCGTTTGCTGGTGTTTGGCTTGTGGCGTTCTTTGTGTTTTGTTTTCTTGGTAACGAAGGTATTGAACTATGAACGGTTACGAACTATTTGCCCAACTTGATGAACTGCTGAAGGATTGTATTTACATTTCCAATGAGTGTCTGCCTGACGAGTTTCAAGATCATCGGACTGACGGTGTTACATTGGCAACGCTGGAAAAGAAATGTGATGAGCGTGACCGCTTGAGCGACTTTGAGCGTGACCGTGCAGAACGTGCAAGGCGTGTCGAGGTGTACCGTGAACAGTTGTCCACTACTGGCGAAATCTCGTACTTACCCTACCAATAGGGGGTGCGGGGCGGGCCGCGAACCCCCCAAAGGGGTGGTGAACGGTTGTGTACTACCGGAACCGTCCCGGTAACGACTAATGAGACAGCCAGCCAAACCCAGCAAATACCGTGCCAAACAAAAAATAAAAAATAATTCAAGATTAGGGGTTGACGTTGACGATATATGTGATATACTTGAGAGACAAACCCACGGAGTCTATGATATGAAAACTGCAAACGGTAATGATAAACTAGGCAAGGAAAACTGTATCGTCGTGAGTCGCCCCGTTGGCGATACTTGCCCGTCTACTTGTGCGTTCCTTGGAAACGGATGCTATGCGGAAAATCTGGAAAAGATATATCCCGGTGTTCGTCCTGCTGGAATGCAAAATCTAATCACTGAGCGTGGACGTATTCGCTCTATGATGATTATGGCTGAGTCTAAGGGTAAGGCTATCCGTTGGCATGAACGTGGTGATTTTTTCATCAACGGCGAACTCGACAACGATTATGTTGATAATATTATCTGGGCGTGTGAGAGTATTCTTGCCGATGGTGGTAAACTGCCTGAAATGTGGTTTTATACGCATATCTATGATAGTAAACTATCTGGACTATCTAAGTATATGGCCGCATACGCTAGTATCCACAATAGTAAAGACATGGCCGACGCTAAGGCTGCTGGGTTTACATTGTTCGCATGGTGTGACAGTGACGAAAAGATTGCCCCGGTTCGTCCTCGCGGTAAAGTAAAGGCCCAAGCATGGCGTGACAGTCTGCCCAAGTTGGTCGTGCTTGAGGATGAGAAGTTTGTTACATGCCCAGAAATCCGTCGTGGTCGTGGTGTTGTTACATGCACACCGTCCAAGAAATCTGTAGCGTGTAACTTGTGCGTCAAAGGTTTAGCAAACGTGTTGTTTCCATCACACTAAGGAGTTTATTATGTGGAAATTGGTTGAAGATACAAATGTGTTATCATTCTGGGAATGTGAAAAATGTCACGATAAAATTGGCGTAACGCCTGATTATTATGAAATGAGTGGCACACCAGTGTGTTTTGAATGTGACCGGGATATGTTATACGGCTGGACGGAGGTGGATGTCGATGGCTAAATACTATTTCAACTCTGGTACACTACAAATTATATTCTCAACAAGTAAAGAACCTTATGAGGCTTGCAGAACTATCATTCACGAAATAAACGAGAATGATGAATTGGATGAGTTTATATATTGTGATGAGCGTGGTTATAGAAATTATGTTACCGCTCAACCTGATACTTTTGTAGTTGAGACTGAGGATATACTACGCAAAGAAGGTTACATCAAATAGCCCCCCTAATGGGGGAGGCCGGGGGGACCGCGAACCCCCCAAAAGAGTGGTGTACAAACATTCGCCGCATCCCGTGCTGGGGATAGGCTCGTATTCACCGCAAAATTTTCTCAAGTATATGTATTGACAGGGACGATAATGGTGTTATACTAATAGAAATTACCCACTGACCGCTAGGAGAAAATGCAGTGTCTAGTATCCCCTATGAATACAAAAGAATGAGACTGAGAAAGTTTCAAGCACAAACCACTTGTTTTCAGTCAGTAAGTCTGCTTATGCCGCAAGATTTCAAGTTTCGTAATATGCTTTGTTTACCTTCTATGAAACCAGAAACCGGCTGCGTTGGGCAAGCGTTGCGACAAAACATTATAGATACAAATACAAAAATTGTAGGGATTGAAAATGAATTGAGTTGTCCGCATATCAAACAAAAACTAAACCGCATGGGGTTTGATAAACAGAATTACGATATGATCAACCAAAGCACAGAAAACATTACAGAGCAAACACTGGACAAGTATATGAACAAACTAAAAATAGATACGTTTGAATTTGTATACTTAGACTTATGTGGGCAATACACCAAGGGTGAGGAAAGTTTTATTAGAAAATTGCAACCAAGATTGTCTCACAATACATTCTTTATGATCAACTTCAATGGTTCTTATCGAACAGAACACGAAATAGACATTTATTTTAAGTTTTTATGTTCAGCATCAAGTTACAATAGGTTTGATAAATGCTACGGAAAAGTAACACCAAGAGTAGCCAGTAAGGCTGGGGCAATCATGACACGTATTTCAAAAATACTTGATATAGAACCGGCATGGTTTATTCGATACAAAGATCCAGACAAAAACAAAGCAAAACCTTGCCCTATGGGTATATCTTGTTTTTCAAATAGAATGAATCCGATCAACAGGAAAATGATAATGGATAAAGTTGATCAAGTTCAGAATTCTGGATATGTCGGCGTTGACTGTGAATCTACAGCAAAAAACTCTAAAGTTTTCGCTTGACATGGACGATATATCTGATATACTGATGATACAGTACCAAGATGGATGGATGGTGTTTCAGGTCACGATTGACAGCCGATTGAGCCTGCGATTAGCGTCAGTCAAGACACCTTGTGAGTTCAAGTCTCACTACTGTAGCCGCACAATTTGCCAGCAACCGTCACCAAGAGAGGATTTATTATGGATATAGAATTTATTATATGTTGGGAAGATAACACGTGGACAACCGAGGTATATTCTTATGACCTAGATAACTTGCCATATATCGACAACGAAATTGATTTCCATAAGGTTTGCGAAGATCGTCTAGGGGTGATTATTGATGAAATGAGTTCTTCATATTGTCCCCGTGGTGGCCCAGTACACGTTGGAATCTATCATTGGAATGAAGTTTGCCAGTAACCGTCGCCATGAGCCAGATGAGCCGCAAGGCTCTAGGGAGGATTTCCGTGGGCGGTTTCAGGAACCGGGGCGTAAAAGGTTCCGCTGGTATGTCTTACTCTAACTAACACGGTCGAGGAAAAATGGAAAGCCAGCCAAAAACCAAGGCAATACAGAAAATAATTACCTTCCTAAGAAATAGAATGATGGGGGTGAGCAAAAAAAGTCTGGAAGATGTCTTGACTTTGACCCAAGAACATGATATAATCCTTGAGGATGTATTGAGGTATTGGCATGAGGAGGCATGGAACGTATGAATATCTTTGTATTAGACAATGACCCAGAAACCGCAGCACAGATGATGTGCGACAAGCATATACCCAAGATGATTGTCGAGACATATCAGATGCTAGGTTCTGCGGTTCGCCGTCATGGGGCTACTGATGACCAGATGCCACTAACTCAGGCTGGCAAGCCACTAAAGGGCGGCTATCATCACCATCCATGTACCAAATGGGTGGGCGATAATATATGTAATTTTGCATGGACATGGTGGCATGGTATTGAACTATGTAATGAATATACGTTCAGGTATGGCAAGGTGCATAGTTGTGAGCGGGGCATCAGGCATATTGGTCAGATGTTTGATATGATTCCCAACGGCCCGCAAACTCCATACGCACAAGCCATGCCAGACGAATACAAATCGGCTAATGCTATTGACAGTTACCGCCGATACTATATAATGGAGAAAGCCTACTTCGCTAAGTGGGAACGTGGACGAGAGAAGCCCGATTGGTTTGTAACGGAGAATGAAAAATGCCTAACTGGTGTCTGAATAACGTGACGATTGCTCATGAAGATCCCTCTAAACTCAACGAGTTGCTTGATGCTTACAAGCGTGGGGAGTTGATGGAACACTTTATGCCAACCCCAAGAGATCCAAATGATCCAACCAAGTTGCTTGGCGAAGGTAAGCCCGTAACTTTTGACGGTAGCGAAGATTGGTATAGTTGGCGTGTGAATAATTGGGGTACAAAATGGGACATTGGTGGTGAGGACGCTTTTTATAGCGACAATCCAGAAGGTGTGGTGTTGTCATTCGATAGTGCATGGTCGCCGCCTGTTGGGTTTTATGAGTTCATGAAGGATCAAGGTTTTGATATTCGTGCATCATACTTTGAACCGGGGATTGGATTCTGCGGGGATTGGATTGACGGCATGGATAATTATTATGAGGGTACGTTGCATGATTATCCGCAGCATCTTATTGACGAATACAATATGCACGAATTCTTTGAGGAAGATGAAGAAGAAGTCGGAGGCTAGCGTGACCCAAGTTTTGGGGGTTCTTGCCAAAAACCCCCATCTTTTCGTGTATATTATGGAATGCCAATTATGATAGAAATAATTTTATTTGTGTTAGTATACGGATTCCTCTGGGCAGCCTGTGGAGATGATGAACCATGAATGACGAAGAAGTAGATTACTTAGATGAAAATCACTACTTATACGACGATTTATTATCTTACTATGGAGTAGATGAAGTAGAAGATTTATATGGCGATGATGATGAGTAATATTCTTGATACTATATTATTAGTTATTTGGTTTGCGGTAAGCGTGGCTCTTGCCCTATCCACCCTTTAGGGGGGTGCGGGGCGCGCCGCGACCCCCCCGGAAGAGGGGGATGCAAAATAATCTTGAAAAAAACTACAGTTGCATACTTGACAGTGACGATAAATATGTTAGAATGAGAGCATGACAGTTGAGAGTTTCCACTAACAAGGAGTTGAGAATGAAGAAGTTTACTTATACTGTTGAGTTGATCCATGATGAAATTGACAGTGACACGATTAGTGCTATGTTGGCAAAGGCTATTGATGGAGTTGCAACGTACCAGTGTGTTTATCATACTGATACCAAGGATTTCTCAGAGCAAGGTCTGAAGGTCTGGGCGAAGCGTAAGATTGGCCTCTCACTGGCCACTCCCAAGCCCGTAAAGGCCGCAAAGCCTACGGAAACCGCAGAAGTGGAATCCGAAGAATTGGTTGAAGTTGTGGCTTGACAAAAGCCGATGTTATGGTAGAATGGTGACAAGGGGCTTCGGCCCCGAGTCACTGAAACTCAGGAGGTTTTATGAAACCTATTGTTGGAATCGGCAGCGAAACCAAGTATGGTAAAGTTGTCAAAATCAGCCGTGACGGTGTTACGGTTGAACGTCAAGGGGTGAGGGAAGTGGTTTCCCTCCAGAGGATTGAAAAGAGTTTGAAAGGTTGATAACTATGAGTAATGTTGCTTTGCTTGCAAGTTTGGCTAAGGGTAAGTACCTGAAGTGTAAGTACCCGAAGCATGGTCGCCAGAATGTCCTGAAGTGGCACGAAGGCGTGATTGAAAAGGCCGGTTTTGGCCCCAACGGTGCATACGCCCTTGTGCGTTCCGCTACGGGTCAGTACCGTACCCTCCGCTGCGATAAGATGCTCGACGCTTCGCTATCGTAGTCCCTTGACAGAGCGGGTGGCATGTGTTACAATTAGCATGTGTCACCCGCCTATGGGGCGTAAGGTAAGCCGGTAGCATCCGTTACTCTTATAAGGTAATCATAGGGAGGTTCGACTCCTCCACGCCCTACTGTCAGGTTTGTTATCTATGGAGGGTGCTATGTGATAGAACTATTTATAATGATCTATATTTGGGCGTTGATATTCAACGGTGAATAACTAACACAGTAACAGGATAGATGGAGACACCGCTAATGTTCGATGAAAATATTCTTACTGCCGCCAAACTCATCCTCGCATTGAGTTGCCTATATTCAGGTTGTACAATAGTTCCTCACAGAAATACACTTACTATGGATAAAGTTATAAAACTTGACGAACGTGCGATTGAAGATGTACGAGTTGGTATCAAACTGGAGTGGATTCGATGAAAACCTATGTTGTAGATATGGAGTTGATTGTTCACGCTGAAAATCACCAGAGTGCAATTGATAATATGGTTGCTTTTATGCCAGAGGCAACTGGCACTGATTTAGAGGGTGTTGAGTCATGGAACCCGTTTAGAGTTTCACTGTGCGATGGACTGTGCAGTTGGAATATCAGTGAATGTCGAAGGGTTGAAGATCACAATGTACTACAAGAGGAGTTTGCAAAGTGACCGCCAAGCACAAATACGAGAATGTACAGATCACTGTTAAAAAGAAATGGGAACTTCCCACTGGACATAAAGAGAACAGATGTTATAATAGTTGTACGATGGACAATCGACCAAAGCGATTGCGTACTAGGTCTGCCCGTAACAAGTTTGCTATGAGGGATTACGAATGAGCAAGATTATTGTAAGTGTGTGTGGATGGTGTGAGGCTGATCCAGAAAAGGTTAGATTTCAACTTATCACAGATATGGACGATCAAGCATATATCACTGGTGTTGAGTGGCTTGAATTGCCAGAATCGGGTGACAAGAATAACGTGGGCCGTGATGACTATATCCTTGAATGTGCTGGTACGGCATTTGCGACAGCACTAGACGGTGAGTATGACCACGTTGATGTGGAGGTGGAAGAAGAAGAGCCGAAGAAGTATAAAGCAGGCGATATGGTATACTGGGATGATCCTGAAGGGTTACACTCAGGGTATTATCCCATCACGGAAACTATAGGCGATGATAGGCTTGTACTCAGGAGCGGTAAGGAAGTTTCTATTGGAGAGGTGTGGTGACGCAGAAATGAGACTATCACAAACAAAAGTGTTAGAGGCTCTTGGTTGGGAGCGTGGCGACTTTGACAAAGACGCAATACGAGAAACACTTGGTATTGTTTTGAGAGGTATCGAAAATACACTTGACAACGTGGCTTGTGAATGGGATAATGATAGTGAGGCATACGCACTGGGCGATGCGTCAAACCTTGTACAACTTATCAGAGAAAGTATATGAACTACTATATCGAACGACATGATATGGAAATTATCTTGGACGCACTACAGGCGTTGCATGAGAACATGAAGTGTGCTGAAGATAATTCACCCACGGGAATGACACGATACCATAAGTATGGATATACTATTGACGATGTTGATTTACTGTTTCAATCACTAGAAAACTCAGGAGAAGAAGCATGGGATATGAAATGACTGACCGTGAATATATTCAGTATGATATTATACCTTACCTTCAAGATATGATGGTAGCAGATTGGGATAACTTTGAAGATCCCCGTATCGCCGCTGAAGAGTTATATACTCGCATTATGGTTTACCTCAATCCCCCCGAATAGGGGGTGCGAGGCCCGCCCCGTCCCCCTCGGAAGGGGGGGGTAAAAAATTTTCTTGGAATTCCTCAAGAATACCCCTTGACAACGCCGATAAATATGATATACTGGTAGCAAAGGAGGATGAGTATGGTTGCTGCTAACTATGAAGTTTTTGATGTTACTTGCAGGTATTGTGGTATCACTTACCAGATTCTTGCTGACCGTGAGGATCTTGACAGTTGGATGAATGGTAGCGGATATATTCAAGATATTCTTGGATACTTGAGTGCAGCAGAGCGTGAGTTGCTAATCTCTGGCACTTGTGATAACTGCTGGAAAAATATGTTTTCTCAAGACTTTGATGTTGACGATGACGAAGAATAAGGTATACTAGGTTTAGTTGAGTTTGATTTCCCACTAAGGAGTTTGAAAGATGAGTGTTGAGTATTCAAAGATTGTTCCTTCCGCTGGCACTAAGGGTCAGGGTTCGTTTGTTCGTACACTTGTTGGCGGCACTGGTACTGGTTTCGCTGACGGTGTTCATGTTCATAAGGATTGGTATCAGAAAACCCAGTCTTATGATGATGTCATGGAACAGATTCAGGCTGACATTGACAACCGTGAAGATATTATGGTGAAAACCCGTGATATTACTCCGGTCATCAATGATCAGGATCAGTTCGCGTTTCAGGTTCAGGGCCGTCAGTTTGTCCCTACCGATTGGTCACTTCAGCAGTTTTCCACCCGTGCGAAAACGCCATCGGTTTCTGTCATGCGTGAGATGCGTAACCAACCTGATTTCGATGATCAGGACGGTGATTTGATGGTGGCATTTGCCAGCAACTATCTGCGACGTATGGATCAGGACAAGGAATTCCGTCTGCGTACCTACACCGATGGTACATGTCGGGCTTTCTTGACTGATAAGTATTCGCCGGTAGATAATCGCTGGTACATGAATGTGCTGCGTGAGTTCCTGCCCGATGCCCGTATGTCACACTGGAAAGGTGATGAAGATACTATCTTTGGTAATCTCCTGCTGCCCGATAGTGTTATCGACTATGGGCAAGATGATGACACCGATTATGGTGGCATGGTATCTATCGGGAATTGCGAGATTGGCAAGCGTCGAATGTCACAGTATCCTAGCATCTTCCGTGCTATCTGCATGAACGGTTGCATCTGGGGTCAACAGGAAGGTAAGAAGATCAGCAAGGTGCATCGTGGTAATATCGACCTGAGTGATCTGAAAACTTGTATTGCTGAGAATATCGAAATGCAGTTGAACATTCTGCCTGACGGTATTCGCAAGTTCCTTGCCACTCGCACCCAGCAGATGGGCAAGCATAGTGCCAAGGGTGTTATCGCTGCTGTTTGCAACGATTTCAGACTTGACAAGAAGCAATCGACAGAGGTGCTTGAACAGTTCATCACGCATGAGCATGAGCATCAAAATCTGTTCGGTGTTATCAACGCTGTGACCCGTGCTGGTCAAGAGTTTACTGCTGACACTTGGTTCAAGATGGACAATGTTGGCGGTGATCTTATGAACCTGTCGGCAAGTCGTTGGGATACTATCCTGCGTCGTGCTGATACTTACACTGACAAGGACTACGAAAAGGTCTTTGCAGTAACTGCCTAGTGGGAAGGTGCAGCGGCGGCTAGGGGTGTTATATCATATCTCATCCAGCCCCTAGTCGCTGCTCCCTCCCCCATTTGGGGGGCGCGGGGCGGGCCGCGAACCCCCCATTAGAGGTATATATTTATTAGTATAGATAATACAAATAGATTGGAGTATAAGTAGAACTTGACATACGTGTGTTCATATGGTAGAATAGGGTATGTGTGTATAGTAGTGAACATACGTAATCTAGTCAATTTGGGGTGTGTCTTACCTCAACCGTCCCGGTCGTGGCATTAGTGGTAGCCAGCGAAAAATGGCTCATGCGAGGGGTTGACAAGTGCCGATAAATATGATAGAATTGGAGTCGTGTCTTAGCGCATCTACCAAGATCGTGACAATAGTGACAGCCAGCGAAAATAAGGAGATTATAATTATGCAAAATGATAGAGCTTTAAATACTAATCCGTATGTATGTAAAGAGATATTAGAACAGGTAGGTAAGCCTGATAATTTCTATGAATGTAAGAGCTTAAACGTATTTGATAATAAGTATCGCGTTAACATATATACTAAGGAGTCTGTAGAAGGTATTACAGGTGAGAAGACACGTATAGCTAAGTCTTATTTTGTTAGATTAGATGATGATAAAGTTACTATCTTGTCTTAGTCTATCTATAAAGATCGTGCCAATCGTGGTAGCCAGCGAAAAACAGTAAAATAGGAGATAATATGAAACTGAAACGTGGTCAGAAGTTATGTAAAGAATGTAACAACATCAATGGGGCGAGGGCCAGAGTATGTAAACATTGTAATAAAGAATTTGAAGTACGTACAGACTATAAGGCCAAGGTAGCCCGTAAACGTAATAAGTCACTTATGTCTATAGACTGGAAAACACTCCAACTTGGACAAGAAATATATTTTAAGGGGCGCTCTGGTTCGTATATCGTTAATCATGATGGCACTAGGGACTATACTACTGATAAAGGTGTATATAAAGTTGTAGACATTAAGGAAAATGGCTTTATGGCATATGGTAAGAAGGGTAATACTTTCTTCTATATGGGACCAGAGAGACAATGCCAATGGCTATCTACTCTCTATAATTCTCCTCATAAAATATTTATCAAAAAGAACGCCAAAATCGCCCAAGATGTATGATTATGTACTACTATTCATACATATAGAGGTCAAATGAAATGGAGTGTCACCATGAAGAAACCAACTAAGAAATCATTCTATGAATACATGTCCCTTAAGTTTAATCGTAAATATAGAGATCCAGATGGATATTTAACTCTAATAGACGTTATACAGGAGGCCCAAGACGAAAGTAAGTTCATGGACCTAGCTGAATTAACACTAATGTCCAAGGCAGACAGGCTTATTTACCGCAACGCTATGGCAAATCTGCTTGTGGAGCTTACTCCAGCACAGGTAGACGAATATTTGGCTATAGTAGAGTTTGGACTAGAATACATCACATGATAGACACTATACAGACCATATCCATCCTATACCTATACATCCTAGTACTCATACACCTATACTCTCTATCCAAGAAATCTGGCTGATAATCAATCTAATATAATTAATTATGTATTGCGTGGCCAGCGCTGGTTGAAATCATGAATATTAATTTCCCCTATTCTTATTTAGAGTTATGTTCTATATGTATTATATGGGTATGTGTACTATACTGTATTTGTAGTATATATCGTCATTAAGGACCATTGGAAAAACTCCCAGAAAGTGCTATAATTAAAGAGGAATACAACCCACAATTCTACTGATTAACTCATCAGAAAAGGGAAGAAAACCAACAAAAAAAGAAAAAAAGGAATAAAAAATGTACAAACACACAATAATCAATATTGATGGAAAGTGTTTAGACCTTCTTTTGACAGATGAAGAAATTAAAAATTCTTTTGAAAGAGCAACACACGCTGAAAACGATAAGTACATCAATCCAGATGTTTGCTGCTCATGCTGGCCTATTGACACTGGAGAAGATTGCTGCCCGTTCTGGAAAGCAATTTTTGGACTTTGCTCAGAGTGCGAAGAATAGGGGGGACTTTAACCTTGGATAAATCAAAAAAAATTCACGGAGAGATAAACTTAGTAATTAAAGAGCTAGAATCTCAGGGAATAGATGTTAACGAACACTTAAAACCACAAACTGATACATTTGGATCAACAGAAAGCACAAAAGGCTTAGGAGACGTTGTAGAAGAGGCTTTGCAAAAGTTTGGAATAACAGAGGAAAGATTCAAAGAATGGTTTAACTTAAAAGAGTGCAACTGCTCAAAAAGAAAAAAGTGGCTAAATGGTCTTTTTAGCTGGAAAGTTAATCAAAATTGAAATTAACACTACCACCAACTAAAAATTTCAAAAAAGACATAGAGATAATATACCAATCGATAAAATCAGGAAATAATTTTACAATTTCCAAATTCTGCGACGGAGAACTATCCGTTATATTGAACAAACCAATTGATAATAAAGAGTTTGCTTTTGACCCAACAAATAATATAGACCAAATTTCTAGAAAATTACTTTTAGAAGCATTTCAATATAAAAATAGCCAATATTATGTTGGAATTACCTGTACGAAAGTTTTTGGCCTAAATACACATAGGCAAATGAAGATGATTTCTGGACAAAAAGAGTCACAATTAACTTGGGCAGATATATGGGTCAATAGTAATTACTCTTATTTCACAAATAATATCTTACCGCTGTTTAAAACAAGAAAAACAATTTTAATATGCAATGAATCTGGCAATGTAAATAACCTACCGTTCAATCCAGAGATTACCTTCAGGGTTCAAAATAGCGCCATGAGAAATAACATTTCAATAATAGATACAATAAAGAAATATATAGTAGAAAATAAAGTTTCTAACTCTGTATTTCTATTTTGTTGTGGTCCTTTTGGCAATATTTTATCTCATAAATTGACAGAATTCAAACAAGACAATACATATCTAGATATAGGTTCTACTCTAAACCCTTACTTGCAGTCAGAAGGATTTTCTAGGCATTATTATTCTGGAGACTCATTCTTCTCTAACCTAGTGGGAGAGTGGGACAATGGATAGCGTGACCGTTGTTATGAGTGTTTTTAAAAGACACTATACATTCAAGCAGCAACTAGAAGCAGTAATCAATCAAAGCCACAAAAACACTGATCATATAGTATGGGTAAATAAGCCAGAAAACATAGAAATACCTCAAGATATCATAAATTATCCTCATTCAATATATTCAGAAAAAAAATTCGGAGTGTGGGAAAGATTTAAAATAGCAAGCAAGCTGAACACGAAATATATTTGCATTATAGACGACGACACAATACCGGGAACGCGATGGGTTGAGAACTGTATAAACACAATAAAAACAAACCCCGGAGTGATAACTACTAGAGGTGTTTTAGCTGAATATGGAAAAGACCATAGATATCCTTCTCCTGATAGCTACAAAGCCTTTGGGTGGTGTAATCAAAATGAAAAAACAGTACAAGTAGATATGGGATGCCATTGTTGGTTTTTTGAAACAAATTTACTGAAAACATTCTGGGAAAAAGCACCAAGCGAAATCCCAATGAATTATGGAGAAGATATGCACCTTTCATACGTGGCTCAACTAGCCGGAAGCGCAACTTATGTCGCACCACATCCAGTTGAAGATAAAAATTTATGGGGAAGTATGCCAGAAACAGGTTCATTGTATGGTTCAGATAAGAATGCTATATCTTGGAGCAATGTCGCTAACTCGGGGATGAATACTTATTGGAACTATTTACGATCACAAGGATTTAAAATAATAGCGGAAGGATAAAATGATCTATATAAGGCTAGATAAGGAAATACAGCCGCAAGCATTATTAAAAAAGATACAAGAAGAAATCAATTTACACGCAAAAAATAACAGTTTAGAAGAAAGTTTGCTGTGTATAGAAATTAAGACAACAAGCCATATTGTCGAAGAATTAGTAAATTACAAAGCCTTGCCAAATATTGAGAGTAAATTATGACAGAAAAAAAACTTTGCGAAAACAATCACAAGCTATTTATTGGCTGGGAAACCGGAACCGTGTACGAAAAACCTTGCGTGAACATTGCAACAAAGTATACAATAGATAATTTTGGTATATTTTATATGTGCGACGAGTGTTACGCAGATGATTGCAAGAGAAGGCTAAACTCAGATAAATTGACTCTAGAGGAGTAATGGGCATGAAAAATAAAACAATGACTTTAAACGTTTATGGCGTTGGTGAAGTAACAGTAAATCTAAATCCAGAAACAATGCCGGATAATCAGAATGCAGCAGAATTAATAATTTCAAATCAATATGAATCAGAAAATAGAACATATTACTTTTTAACAAAAGAATCTCTAAATCAATTATCCACATTGATTAAAGAATATAATGGCGACGACTAAGCCTTTACCGGCAGAATTTTTATTAAACAGAGGATATTGCTGCGGAAACAGATGTAAGAACTGTCCATATGTACCAAATCACACGGACGCAAGGCCGCAAGAGAAGAATGCATTCAAAAAAACTTACAATAGAAAATTATTAATGGAAATAACAGAAAAAAACTACGAAGAAATATCTTGGATGTTCGAACCAGAGTATGGAGGTTTTGTGCATGATACAAAAAATGGAGAATTTGTTTTTGTTCCAAACAGTAAGCCTTTAAATGGTTACAAACTAGAACAAATAACTGAAATTATAAGACACTTCAACCAGTATGGCAATGGTTAATCATGAAAAAAGTAATAACATACGGATCTTTTGACACACTGCATTTTGGTCATATAAATCTATTAAAAAGATGCAAAGAGTTGGGCGATTACTTAGTTGTCGGCCTTTCTACGGATGAATTTAACATACTAAAAGGCAAGCGTAGCCTTTTGAGTTTCGAGGAGCGTTTAGAGCATTTAAAAAGTCTTAATTTCATTGATTTGATTATACCAGAAACCTCTTGGACGCAAAAAAAAGAAGACATAAAAAATCATAAAATAGACTTATTTGCAATAGGAGAAGACTGGAAAGACAGATTTTCATCTTTAAGACTGCCTTGTAAAGTCGTGTTTTTATCCAGAACAGAAAACGTTTCATCAACAATCATCAGAAATGAAGCGTATTCTACAAGCAAAAAAAATGAGACTAAATTCAAGCTTCATGGAACTTATACCATCCCCCCAGTAGAATATGATAATATTTTCCCACTGATAGACTATGAATTTTTAGGACATAAGGTTAAGGGTCCACACTCTTTTCAGGCTATGGCTAATTGGTACGGTGTCGCACATCATAGAAAATATCCTCTTGATTTTTTCCATAACACAACGTGTAAATTTGATATATCTAACGAAAAATACGATATAAGGCACTTCGAATTCCCAGTGGAAGAATTAGATTTATCTGCACATAATTCACTAGATTTTCATAATGATGGCATTTTTTGTAATCCAGACAAGCTGGCCTGTGCATATAAAATTGACCAAGGAGGAGTAATTAGAGACCCAAATGGATATGTTTCCTTGAGAAAGTGTTGCAGGATGAAAAAAAATCAAGTATTTATTAACACTTGCAGGTTCTTAGAAAGACAAAACATCGCATATTTCATTTATTGGGGAACACTTCTTGGCTGCCTTAGACACAAAGGAGATATACCTTGGGATAGAGATAATGATATTTACGTATTTGAAGAAGATTTCTTTAAATTAAGAGAAACGTTAGCACCTTTCGTAAGATCACATAATTATATTTTCAAACAAGTACGAAAAAATTGGCTCCAGATTGTTTTCTCAAGAAAAAATCACTTACACTTAGATATATACTTAGCTGAAAAAACAGATGGATGACGCACACATAGTAAGTGATATACACCTATTTAATAGTATTTCTAATTCACAAAAATTTCTTAATTTTTTACATTACTCAGAAGATCGTACTCATAAAATAATCGTCAACGGTGATTTGTTCGATAACACCAACTTCCAAAAGGCCACAGCAAATGATTGGAAGATTATCGATAAGTTAAAAGACCTTGCCAATAAAAAAAAGATAATTTACATTAAGGGCAACCATGACCCAAGCGAAATAGCCGAAATTGATCTTCAAATATCTCAATTAGATTTTTATATTCTTAAAAGTGGCAAAAAAAATATCTTCTGCACACACGGAGACCAGTTTGATCAAATAATTCAGAACAATCCTATTGTAGCAAAATTTTCAGAAAAAATAAATGAATTATTCTATCACTGTAGACTCAATAGCGTCATAAAGCCTATTAAGACACGAATTTTAACAAAACTACAATTGAAACACGCCCAAAAAGCACTTGACTTTTGTGAAGAAATAAACTATAATACCATATGCGTGGGGCATACTCATTTACCAAGTATAATCACTAGAAAAGATTCAACATACGTCAATAGCGGGTCTTGGACAGAGAGACAAAACAGTTTTATATCAGTGAAAAATGGCTCTATTTTCCTTCATGATAACTTATTTTAAATAAGGTGTATAATATTATGGCTATGAATTCCCTCCTATTTTTATCCCACCTAAACGAGAGCAAAGCCATGTCATACACTAAAGCGGTTTTACGTACTATATTTTACCAATACTTTTTACTATTTATAGGAATATCAGTAGGATTTATTGTCAACGCAGAATGGGTTGGTTGGAAGTCAAACTTAGTAGAAAGATCTTTTTACAATATCTTCTTCCCAGTAGAGTTTGACGAGGAAATGTGTGCAAAGATAAAAGGATGGGGTCTATACAAGCTTTATGCTTTTAATGATTGCCCAGCAGACTTTAAATTAATAGAGGACGGTTTACTTGGAGAAGAGTTTTATATCGCAAAATTCCAGTATACTAATAAAAATGGCGATACTATTGAAAAGATAGATAGCACCAGAGTTAGGTGGAAAACTTGGGAATATTATTACACTGATCCAGAGCCTTGGACTGAAGATGATATAAATGACTATATGGAAAATGGGACTCTAAATAGTCACGAATCAGATAAAGCTCTGAGGTTATACCAAGAAATGCGCAATAAAAACTCACAAAAGGTAATAATATAACATGGACATCTCTTATTTACAAAATAGTAAATATATAAGCGAAAGCGTAAGCATAATAAAAAAAACAAATCCATATGATTTCTACATTCTAAACGATGTATTTAAGCAGCCCGTTTACGAAAAAATAGTACAACACTTCAAAAAAATATCTAAAGATACACCACTTTATTCAAATACTGAAAAAGCAACATCGAAATACAAAGCAAGGATAACAAATATTACCAATAAAAACATAGCTAGCGGTGTAGATTTTTTTATTGATGACATCTGGATGAATTTTATATCTAATTTCTTCAAAACCAAACTGAAAGATTATGTAGCATTAAGCTATCATCACCATGATGCTCCTTCAGAAGCAGGGTTCGTTCACTCTGATTACAACATATGTTCATTTAAGCAAAAAAAATCAAAAATTGGTCTTATAAATTCTTTTTATGCTTCTGATGGTGATGATGATGAAATCAAAGTAATGAGACATATAGCTTTCATTTACTATTTTTACGCTGGAAAAGAAATTCCATTCAATCAGGGTCGTACCAACATATTTAACCAAAATCATCAAGTAGTAGATTCTTCATTGTATTTGAAAAATTCTATGCTGCTTTTTGAAGTAACTCCAGAAACCTTACATGCCTATGCTGGTTCTAAATTTGAAAGATCTGCTGTTGTTGGTTGGCTACATTGCTCTCCTGCCTTTGCTATGCAAAGAAACTTAACAAAGGTAAGAAAGATGTATAAATTAACTTCACAGGTTTCAGAAAGGTGGAATAAAAAACCTAATCCTTGGCCCATATCGAAAGATCCAGAGTTTGTCAGTGTGTTCAAAAACCAATCATCTCAAATTATTAAAGAATTTAACTTGCCTCCGATTCCAGATAAGAATAAGAAACAAATTCTTATTCTTGGTGGCACTCAAATGTTGGGTAGGTCATTTCTGGAATTAATATTATCATTAAAACTTGAAAACACGAATATTACTATCGCTAACAGGGGGATAACTAACCCTAATTTATTTCCAAGCCTGAATTTTATTCAAATTGATAGGGACCACTTCAATCAGTGCAAGCCGTTAAACAACGGCGTTAATTATGATCTAGTTGTAGATTTTTCTTGCTATAATCTAAACCAAATGATCAACACAACAAAGCACTTACTATACAAAAAATATATCTATATTTCAACAATTTCTGCCAGTGATGATAATTTAAAAACAGAAAAAAACAAAGCAATTCTTGACTATGCCAAGAAAAAGAGAGAAGTAGAAGATTTTATAACTAACATAGAAAACATTACTTATTTCAGGCCACCTTTTGTGTACGGAGAATATGATTATACAGGTAGGACTTATCAAAAAGAAGGCAAATTTTACCTAAAAGGGAATAACTACTGTATCTCCGAAGATAATTCAGGTAATTTCATACACCAAAAAGATCTAGCTAAACAAATAGCCGACATGTTAATGCTTGCTTAAAGAACTATCAATGCGGGTTCAGAGGCCAATACTAGAGAATTCTAAAGTTCTTGATTGACAAATGACGATGAGAGTGGTAGAATACAGTAGTTCTGCCGCTCTCTTTTTTTGGAGGATACGATGAATTGGCTTGATCTATATAATTTGTTGCACGAAAGAGCAAACGACATTAAGAATTTAGATTCTGATTTGTGGAACCAGCACGTAATGGCACACAACGCAGAAACCGGAGACGAATACGTACTTGACAGTTTTGAGATGGATGGTAGACTAGTACTAGCATTCAACACAGATGCTTATGATTGATTTCGGCCCCTTCGTCTAGCGGTCTAGGACATCGCCCTTTCACGGCGAAGATCGCGGGTTCGAATCCCGCAGGGGTCATGTGCCATCGTAGCACAACGGCAGTGCAATTGATTTGTAATCAATAGGTTGTAGGTTCGATTCCTATCGATGGCTTGGTTTTTTAGTTTTTTTAACAAGGAGGAAATATGAGACTATTTCTAGCACTTATTTTGTCAGTCGCTTCTGTGTCAGCTTTTGCTGGTGAATCACCAACTCCAGCGGAACCTCAGAGCGTTGTTGTCAAGGAAGACTGTAGCAGTTGCAGTGACTGCCGCATCCGTCGTCGTGGTCTTTTTGGCCGACGAGGTTACGTCGTGGTAAAGCATAGCGTTTCTGATGGATGTTGTTCAACAACACGGGAAATTATTGACGGCTGTTGCAATACAGTTCGCTCAACGACCGTGACGAAGAAGACATGTAATCCTTGCGACTGCAAGTGCAACTGCAAGTAATTTATCTGGGGGTGAGATAGCATCAAGCCCCCTTTATTTTTATTCAAGGAGGAATCAATGTATAAAATTATTGTTTGTCTTATTGCTCTAGTTATGATGGGAAATGTTTGTGAAGCGAAAAGAAGATATTATTACACTAATACTAGCTATAATTCTAGTCCTGTTGATAATTCTTCTGCACAGGGCGTAGCAAATACTATGGCTAGCAGGAATTATGTCAGTCATTTTGGAGGTCATCCCGGCATGTATGAAGGGTGTGGAAGTGGCTGGTCAAAAGATCAAGCGTATCGTAATTGCTGCTATAGCAATAGCGGCATGAAGGTTGTGGACGTTGGATATGCTCAGAGTAAGAATGGCATGTGGTATTGTTGCAAGCGATATGTTCGTTGACAACGAAAAACTATTTGCTATACTAAGAGTATTGTTTTACTTTAACTGAAAGGTTGATTATGAAGAATTTGAGTAACGTATGTTTTGTTGCTGGTTTTGTATCTATTGCTGTAAGCATTACTCTTTGGTTTGCTAATGGTGGAGATGCCGCCCATGCAGAACGCTTGGGTCTTTTCGTGGGCCTATGGTCGCCTACGTTCTTTGCCCTAAGTAATCGTCTAAACGAGAACTAATTTTATGGGGGGCGATAACTTCAAACCCCTATTTTTACCATGTGTGGAGTTTATTAAATGACTGAAAAATCTTGGGATACACTATATGAAAAGTATCCAGACCTATTTTCTAACATAGACAATAAGCACTCATGCATGGCGTTCGGTATAGAGTGCAATATTGGCTGGTATGATATTCTTTCTAGTGTGTGCTATAGAATTAAGCAGTACGAAAAGAATAAAAAATCAGATTATTACCCCGTAACGTTTGATCAGATAAAAGAAAAGTGGGGCGGTCTTCGTATCTATCACAGTGGCGGCGATGATTATGTTGATGGGGTTATTATTATGGCAGAAGAAATGAGTTATAAAATTTGCGAAAGATGCGGCTGTCCCGGTAGTCCTAACAAGCAGGGCTGGGTAATGACGCTTTGTGATAATTGTAGAGGCAAAAATGGATGATCAAATAAAAATTGCTAAACAAATAATGAGGGAGGATGCAGCTGTGTTAAATAAGCTGGGAAATAATACAGTAATGTATTGCGACGTTTGTGGAGAGTGCTGTACAGATGAAACATATGGGACAGAAAGTGCGAAACTATCTGCCCAGTGGGGATATCTATCAAACAAAGATGGAGATACATATAATGTTGATCTTTGTGAGTCTTGCTTTGACGCTACTATTAGTTTTTTAAAACAAAGAAAACAAGAATTGCATTCAGAATAGTTTGACAAATGACGATAGATATGATAGAATAGTACCGGATGGTGTAACGGTAGCACAAAGGATTTTGGTTCCTTTTGTCTAGGTTCAAATCCTAGTCCGGTAGTGATGCCTCGTAGCACAACGGTAGTTGCAAGCGGCTGTTAACCGCTGGGTTGTAGGTTCGAATCCTACCGAGGCAGCTTGGGAAGCTAGTGTTTAGGAGTAAAAATGAATTGGACTAATATTAAATCTTGGGCTACGTCACATGGATATAAAGTAGACAGAGAGAAGGTCACAGACTCTCCAAAGAGCTATAATTACTGTTGGGAAAGGAAGTCTGACCCTTCCATCTCTGGTACTTCTGATAGCACGTTTAATCTTGCTAGAGATGTATATAATGATATTACTGACGGCAAGTTCGTTGAATATCAAAAGAACTACGAGAAGGAAAAAACATACGACCAAATACATAATGAACAAACATTCTGAGGTAATATATGCCATACATTAAACCAGAGCAGAGGATTTGGTATGAAAAGCCTGTCAATGAATTAGCCAAAGTACTAGGATCGACACAAACGGACGAAGAATTTATGAAGAAGTGTGGCGATCTTAATTATTGCATTAGTACTCTGATTGGGAGGGTGATGGATAAACCATCTTATTCTAAGATTGCCATGATTACTGGTGTTCTTGAAAATGTTAAGCAAGAGTTTTATCGTAGAGTTGGAGCGCCTTACGAAGAAAACAAGATTGTTCAAAATGGAGATATCAAAGAGTACAGGAGGTTGTATCCATGATTTATGAAATTAAAAGCCTGAACGGTTTTGCCAAGAGTCTTGGTAAACAAGTTGCTAGAGAGGGTGGCTTCTCCAAAAAAGAACTAAAAGGATATATTACTGTTAGTAATATTAAAAACATGATCAAGCAACACGCAAGCAAGAAGCGTGGCAAATTCTACATTGACGAAGATAGAACACATCAAGTATGTGAAGAAATATTTGATTGGTTAACTGGCGTTAGTCTTGCAAAACTGGCTGCACAGGATTATCTTGAATGTTACTGGGATGATAAACAGAACACTATGGTATTTAAGAAGAAATGAAACGCTATGTGGAATATTAAACACAAGTGGATATTTGTTCACCCTCAAAAATGCGGTGGCTGTTCTATCGAGAAATTATTAAGAGAACATCATGGATATGATGAATGTTTAATGAATTTCGACAATCAACACTACAATATTTCTCAATACTTGGATTTAATCGAAGAAGACGCAAGAAATTATTTCATTTTTGGCTGCATAAGGAATCCTTGGGACAGAATGGTTTCACTATTTCATCATGCTATTCAACACGATAAATATCAAGGATCTTTTGATCAGTATATTCAACAAAAAGGACTATACAAGCAGGATAAAATATCGCTACAAGCAGAATTTAAGTTTAAGCACAATGGTAAAAATTTAATGGATTATGTTGCTAAACTAGAAAACTTCAACGAAGACGTTGATGTAATTATGCAAAAGTTAAATATAAACAGCTACACTTTGCCACAAATTAATCATAATACAAATAGACCAAAAATTCCATATCAAGAATATTACAGCGATCAAACAAGAGATATGATAGAAAATATTTTTGGGTGGGACATAGAAACTTTCGGATACAGGTTTGAATAATGAACGTTTACACATTTTATGAGCCAATCGCCAGCTGGGGCCATGATAGATCTTTGTTAGATCTATGGGTAAAAAATTGGTCGGATAAAGGATTTAATCCTGTTATTATGTCTTTAAATGATGCCAAAAAGCATAATTATTACTTAAAATTTTCTGAAACAATATCAAAGTCTTTTAAAACAATAACTAAAAAAGATATTATCAATCCAAATAATGCGTGGTCATATTATATTTATTATAACTATATTAGATTTTTATCATATGCAACTATAGATACAAAACAACCCATACTCATTATGGATTATGATGTATATAACATTAATTTAAACCCGGAAGAAATATCGGGTCTTTCAGAAAATATATTTTTTTATTGGTCGATATGCCCATGTTTAATGACTGGATCACCAGCCAGTTTCGGTAATCTGTGTAAGATGTTTGCTTTTGTGACGGAAAATCATTTAGATTTGCTAGAAGAAGAATATAAATTATCTCCCTATGTCAGCTTCCATGAGATGGCGTTGATGCATCTATTAAAATTTTCCAAAAATAAAACACTCAATCAAATATTGGAAAAATACAATATAAATTTTGCACATGATGACCATTTAATATCTACATGCTTATATCACTCTTCCAATGCGATAGTTAGAGAATATTGTAATAATAACTCATTAGACATAAAAAACTTAAATCATGAACAAAAAATAAATATACGCATTAGGTGCGCCAAAGAAAAAATAAATAATGCTAATATCTAACTTAACATACATAAACTTAGATCACAGAAAAGATAAGCTTAAACACGTATTGGCTGTATTAAGAGCTTGTCCAATCCCTTACTTCAAAACATCAGGAGTATTAATAGAAAATGAAGATGAATATCAAGTCTCAGAGTTTTTGAGAAGTTATTCCCCCAATCCAAATTTCCTTAAAAGAACGCTGGGATGTTTTTTTGCTCATAAAAACGCTATTCATAATCTTATAAAGATAGACGATCCTAATGTAGATCAATATTCTATGATTGTTGAAGATGACGTACTTATCGATGAAAAATTTTGGAATACTATATTAAACACAGACCATCACGCATATGATGATGCCGACATTGTTTTTTTTGACACAGGCAGAACATTAAGCAATTTTGGTAGGTATGAGTTAATAATTAACCAGTATCCCATATGTTACAGACTTCCTAAAGGTGTGTGTGCTGCAAAAAATGGAATATTATACTTTTCAGGAACCTATTGCTATGCCATCAAAAATTCTAAATTAAAAATCATAAAAGAATTTCTGGATTTTCAAGAAAACGTTGGAGGTATAGATATGTGTTTAATGAATCAGCTAAATTCTTACCATGTTCAGACAAATTTGGTATCTTTTAGCACAAAATTAAATTCAGACATATGTAATATAAAATGACAAAAAGCACAAAGGCAATATTTATACACGTACCCAAAACGGGGGGAATGTCTATCATCCAAGCTATAGAAAAACATAAGCTAGATGTTCGATATGGACATGATAGAATTAGTTGCTATCATAAAAACGAAACTCAAGAAAGCTTTACATTTTCTTTTGTTAGAAATCCTTATGACAGATTTGTTAGCGGCTTTTACTACTTAAAAAATGGTGGAATAAATGAACAGGACAAGAAGCTTGGGGAATTATTGCCAAATAACATAGAAGAATGCCTAATAATGCTAAAGTCTTTGGATCGCACTCGGCTAACAGTAAATGGTGTGCATATATTCCATTTAACTCCACAATTCTATTGGCATAATCGTGAAATTGACTTTATTGGTAAATTTGAAAGGCTGGATGTAGATTTCAAAAAAGCAATGAAAAATATAACAGATAACAATATCACCTTAGAAAAAGTGAACGCCTCCAAAAACAATAAACACTACACAGAATATTTAAGCCAAACATCAATTGACTGCATTAACACTATTTTCGAAAAAGATTTTGAAAAATATGGATATAAATTCTTATAAAAACTAAAGACAAAAAGGAACACACATGCCAAAGAAAAAACAAGTATCAATCGAAGTAATTGAATACATTCAACGCACAATCAACGAACTGCTTGAAAGCAAGATGGAACAAAGCTCTAAGCGTAAACTTTGTTTCATGATGGAGAAACTACTCAAAGACACAAAGCAAAAAGAAGATGATTACCAGTATCTATACTGGAATAAGTTTGGTAAATTAGATTGGGCGGCAGAAAAAGATCAGCACTTGACAAAACTATCTGTAGGTGCTACAATTAAAATACCGCAAGAGTATATAACTGGACCAGATTATGATGGTTCAGATAGCTTTATGGACAGCGTACAGGGTGAATGGTCTAGGCAATACTACTAAAAGGAGAAGTCATGAGGACAACTATATTTATTATTGTCAGTTTATTTGGAATTTCATGTGGTGCAACGGAATGGATTCCCTACGTACCTCAACAAACAATTGTTCAAGAAACGGTTGTTCAACAGCCGATAATTCAATATCAGCAAACGGTTCCACAGATTTATTACCAGTGGGTTCCATATGTCGTAAATCAGCCGATCATTACTGAGCGTAGATGTTTAATTTTCAAGAGGACTATAGTTGAAAATGTTCCTGTAATACAGTGGGTATATCAACCAATGGTGCTGAGATGACACTTGGACATGTTGCATTATTTATTATCGTATCATTATTTCTACTTGGGGCTAGCTCTATTACTGCTAGCCTATTATTCAATGAATATGACAGAAGGGTAGAATACAAAACAAAAACACAACAGAAAGTTCAAGCAGCACCAAGAAGTGTAATCGCAGATCACGAATTTCTTGAAGATGACGATTTCGAAGATGATTTAATTGTTTCAGATGAACTTTTTTATTAGGAGTTGATTATGGCGTGTAACGGAGAAAACTGCGGCAAAAGATACAACTGGGATTTTGGCTCAAGCAACGAAGACAAACAAAAGAGTTTATTTAAAAATTTCTTTGAACCACGGATAAATCACTTCGTTGATAAGCCAGATAGGTTTGTTCTTG
>Ga0181570_10000983_pt1 | contig 25673 bp, 15 predicted proteins | sample 101ome_18_FD_148667 | JGI IMG/M metagenome (GOLD analysis project Ga0181570, IMG submission 148667) | Coastal salt marsh microbial communities from the Groves Creek Marsh, Skidaway Island, Georgia - 101406AT metaG (spades assembly) | ecosystem: Environmental > Aquatic > Marine > Intertidal zone...
ACTCGGGTTTCGCCGCCACCGCGTCCCACGCCGCGCGCACGCACCGCGCCGCGCTCGCTCGCACGTCGGCGTTCGATTCCAACAGCCCTCTCCCCGCCGTTCGCAACCCGTCCTCGCTCAGCAATCGCTTCGTCGTCGGCGTCAACGGAGGTTCCGCATCGGCGTCCATTGACACGAACGTCTTCACCGTTCTCCCGTGCTGCACGAAGAGGTACGCGCACCACGCAAGCGCGCACGCGCGAACTCGGTCGTCCGCGCTCGTCACCATCTTGAACACGCTCTTTCCGAGCCGTTTGTCCTTCCACGACAGAGAGGCGTCGTATAAAATTCTACGCGCGTCGTCGCGAATCGTCGCGTCCGTCGAGCGTTCGGTCAAGAGCATCAAGTGTCGCGCCAAGTCGTGGTCGAGCACGGAGAAGCGCGCGAAGGAACGCTTGTAAGACCAATCCTCACGCTCGCGGGCGTCGATCTCTGAATCGGCATCGTCTGAATCGGCGTCTGAACCGTCGTCGGTGGATTTCGATCCGGGGAACCGGCGCGCGACGAAACGCGCCAAGACGTCGAAGAGCCGATTGAAACAACCCTTGGATTTCACCCCGGTGGTCCAGTCGTCACCCATGAAGGCGTCGACGGGATCGAGCGCGGCATGAAACAACCCTTGGATTTCACCCCGGTGGTCCAGTCGTCACCCATGAAGGCGTCGACGGGATCGAGCGCGGCGAGAGACGCTGGGGACGACCTCGCGAGTTTCTGTGCGGTGACGCGCGTGGCGTCGTCGACGAGTGGAATGATTTCCACCGCCGAGTCCACCGTGGCGACGAGCTCGTCGACGACGCGCAACGCGGCGGATAAAACTTCTGGTTTTTCACCCCGTCGAGCGAGAACCTTCGCCAAAGCTTGGACGACGTCGACGTTTGCGTGGTCTTTGAATGAAACATTGCGCGCCGCGGAAGACGTTTGCAGCGGGTAAAAGACTTGCGAGGAGAGGTAGGCATCCACCGCGGCGCACGCGCGCGCGGATGAGAACCGTTTCGCCCGAAGACGCGCGACGACGCACGCGACGTATATCTTGTAATCAAAAGTCGCCCTGACGCGCGCGAGCGCGAGTTTCCACTCCCACTCCGTGATGACGCGCTGCGCCGACGCCAGACTCGCGTCGGACGAGCACAATACCGCCGCGCCCGTCTCTGTTTTCGCCAAATTCGCCGCCGCCAGACACGCCGCCTCGCGCGTCTCCGCGTCGTCGTCGTTCATCATTCTCTTCAGCGCGCTCACCGCCCCGGGACACCGCAACAGGGCGTACGTACCCCGTTTCGTGTCCGCGAACGCGTTCGCCAGCGCGCAAAACCGTCGTCGTCTCGCCGCGGGGTTCGCGTTCGACGCGTCGCGTCCAGAGTACGCTCGCGCGCACCGCGTCATCGTTTCCCACTCTGTTTCGTTCTCGTCCACCGACGGCGCGGACGACGCGTTGCCGCGTCCAGAGTACGCTCGCGTTCGCAGCGTCGCGTCCGCGTCGACGGCGTCCCGCGCGTTCACGCGCACCCGAATCCCATCGGCGGCGGCGTCGAACGCGAACGATGACGTTTCAGAAGACCCGCGGCTCGACGCCCTCCCGTCGCCGTCGTCGTCGTCGTCGTCGCCGTCGCGCCGCCGGTGCCGCCGGTGCCGTCGTCCACCCGCGCTTCGCCGTCGCGAGCGGTGGCGCTCGTCGGCGGCGGCATCCATCCCGATCGCGCGCGCGCGCCTGACTGACGGAGTGGATTTTTTAACGGTTTTTTCAACGCGAATTCGTCGTCGTAATCGTTGTTGTTACATGTTTACTACGGCGGTGTCGTCGGGTCGCCGCCGGGAGCGCTTTGACCGTCGTGACGCGTGTCTTGAGTGGCGTCCACACCGCCGGTGGACGGGTCGGCGTCGGCGGCGGCCTCGTCGTCGTCGTCGTCGACGTCGTCTTCCAGGTGCTCGGTGCAAATGATGTCGCTGGTGAGCTTTTTCAAATCCTCCACGGCGATGGACCCGTCTGATTTGATGAGACCGCTGAGAATGTTGACGAGCTCGATTTCGTCGCGTTCGCTGAGGGTTTCGTTACCCAGGACGTCGCGAACGCGAAGGAGTTCAGCCATGGTGATGACGCCGTCGCCGTCGGCGTCGAGGACGCGAAGCTTGTTGCCGATGCGCCTCTCCACGTCTTCGATATCCTTAGATGCCGAGGCGAGCATCTTGTCGACTCGAGCGCTGACTTGGTCGGCGAGTTCGTGCGACAGTTGAGCTTCCTCGTTGACGGTTTCGTCGTTGAGGGCGTCTATGGCGGCTTGATCGGCGGCGATTTCCTCGGCGGCGCAGCGCGCGTCTTCAATGCGATCGGCGTAGGCGTCGATGCCCTTTTTGACGAGCATCATGAGTTCAGCGCGCTCGACGGAGACGGAAGAATTGTCAGAAACCATGGTGAGCAAACGCGAGAGCTGGGCAGCGCGCTTGGCGCGCTTCTCGCGCTCGTAGGTTCGCTTTTCCTCGTCGATGACAGCCTTCTCCTCTGGCGTCAAATCTTCCGGCTTTGGCGCCGCAGCGGCGGTCTCCTTGTCCGTGATCGCCGCAGCGGCGGTGGCTGTCGCAGTCGGAGCAGTCACCGCGGCGCTCGCCGTTTCCGCAGTCGCCGAGGAATCCGTCACCGCGATCGATTCCTCTGCGGTCGCCATCTTTTCGCTCGTGACGTCGGCCATTTCTGTCTTGGCGACATCCGCCGAAGCGGGGGAAGCCTTCTCCGCGTCTTCCATAGCCTTGGTCTCCTTGGCTTCTTCGGCGATAATCTCTTCTTCTCTTTGAACAAACTCCATTCTCTTGGTGTAATCCTCCTTCTTCGACGCCGTCTGGGTCGCCAAACCTTCGTCCACGGCGGCGCTCGTGACGACATCCTCGGGAAGAGACGCCAACGTATCGGTGATATCTTGCAAGACCTTTGCCTTGCTGTCTGCGTCGGCACTGTACTCGGCGGTGATGGTAAACGCGCGCGAGAGGAGCAGGAGTGTCGATGGGAGCTTGCTCTTGAGGCTTAATTCTAACCAGTCTTCGAGCTGCTTGACCAACTCCTCTCTTTCTGCTTCCCATCGCATACCTCTGGATCGCGCCGCGCTTCGAAGCTCCGCCGTGGTCATGTTGGCGAGACCTTCAAAGTAGATGAGCTTATCGTCGTTTTTAATATCTCGAAGCTTGTTGCGAAGCTGGAAGCGCAAAAACGTATCCGTACCGTACGGCGCGATGCCGACAAATTTGCACATGTTGACGAGCTGCGCTCGGTTCACTTGATACAGCGTAAACTCATCGTTAAAGAGCTTGGAAAACTTCATTATGTCCTCATTCGTCACCTTGGCACCCGTGCGAATCTTCTTCATAAACACGTACAAATCGTCGGCGCGGTCTCGCGTCACTCCGCTGCGCGAATGTTTCAACCCCTTTGCCATCATGCGCACCGTGTCTTGCAAAAATCTCGCCACCTCTAGCTTCGCCTTGAGCTTCTTCTTAAGTTCCTCCTCGTGCTTGAGATCGTTTCTAAACGTCGTCGGCAACATGTTGGGAAAAATTTTCAGCGCCACGGGTAGTAAAAACTCCATGAATGGAATTAACACAAAAGCGGCAAAGGGCACCAGACGAAACACATCCGCCGTCGTTCTCGTCAACTGTTTACGTTCGCGCCGCGACAGCTCCTGCCCACTCATCAACCTCCACGAAAGCCTCGACGCAATCTTCACTTCGACCCAGAGAAGCTTGGCGCCGGACCAGTAGTGATGCATCTCCTCTTTAAAGTGCCCCCATCCGTGTTTGATGGAGTATCGCCACTCATCGCGCGACATCTTCGCAAACGAAAGCACCCACGGCCCGAACGACGCAACGTACAGAACCCCACTCTTCGTCGACGCGTACATGCGTTCCCACGCCTTGAGCTGTCGCGCTCTGTGCATCATATCAATCTCTGCTCGCGCTCGATCCAACGCCGCGAGGTCCAACTTTATCGGTTCATTCGCGTCGCCCTCCTCGTGCCCAGTCGCCGACGTCGCCGGCGACGTCGCCGACGCATCCTTCGGCAGCGGTTCCGCCGCGAACCCTCGCGCAGAAACGTACGTCGTCGTCGTCATCGGCGTCGTCGGCGACGCCCTGATCACCCGTCCCGCGAACCCGAACGCCGAAGCGACCCCGCGAGCGTCCGCCAAAGCCGCGCTCTCAGCGTTTCCTCCTCTCCCCGAAGAGCCCACCGCCGCGGACGCCGCGAACCCTCGCCCGGTGGCCGCCGCCGACGCCGAAGAATGCGAATACGAACGAATCGCGCCGTCCCGTCGCCCGCCGAGCGCACCCGTCGGCAGTCCATCGGCGTCGTTTCGTCGATAATCATCGGCGTCAGCGTGCACCCTCCAACCGACGTCACTCCACGCGTTCCACGCGACGCGAGACGCGTCCCGTCGACGCCCGCGGTACGCGCGAAGCGTCGATGCGGGTCTCGACATGGTCGTCGTCCGTGCGCGTCGTCGTCGGTGCGCGCGATGCGTCGACTTGTGCGGGGTGAAGACGCGATTGAAGAAAAAGTGCACTTTTTTAGTCAGGTTCCCCTCTCTTGTCGCGATGGATGGAATGATGGAATGATGGTCATAATCACGTCGTGTACGCATTAAAACGAACTCGGATGGGTATACACTTAGCCGTGGGTGACGGCGTCGTGAATGATGCTCTGATGACGGGCGGGAATGGAGGACGCCAAGCCGGCGAGGGAGCCGTCGGCGTGTAAACTCTTGACGCCGCCGACGACGAAAGCCTTGAGATCGATGGCGTTGATGGGGTCTTCGGCTTCGTCCTCGTCGTCTGGATCGAATTGATCGAGCCCGCCGCGCATGAGAAGACGTTCGAATAAATCACCGGTAAAGGCGTCGTCGGTGTGGGCGCCGACGCCGTCGTCGTAGTCGGCGTCGTCGGCGTTGATTTCTTCGTATTCGTCGTCGTCGTCTTCCCACTCGTCGTCGCCTTCATCGTTGGCGATGCCCTCGGCGAATTCGATGAGGACGTCGGCGAGGAGCTCGACGATTTTGACTGGGAGTGGAACTTGGGTCCAGACCTCTGGGCCGGCGGCTTGCGCGCGAGCGCGGGTACGAATGCGGCCGCTCTCGGACGGCGTCTCTACGATTTGGCCCTTGACGACAACTGAGCTGAGAGTCGGGCTCTTCGTGTTGAGCAACAATCCGAGCGCAGAGGTGGTGAGTTTGATGTCAAAGGATCCGTTGACGTCGCATTGTTTCTCGACCCATTGCTTCATGACGTACTCAAAGGCGTTCGCTTCCTCGCCGCCGCTCGGGAGAGAGGCGAGGAGGTTGATGAAGCCATTGGCGTCGACGTGCACGATGCGCGCAAAAACGGTGAGCAAGGATGCCGAGAGGTTCGGTTGCTGAGACGAGCGCAATCGTGCAACGACGGCGCGAGTAATGTCTGGTAACACGGGTCCAACCTTCGTTGGCAAACGACGAAGCATTTGGCAGAGCAACGGTGCGGCGTAGAGGCTCGCGCTATCCTCCAAATTTGGATCCAAAAGTCTCGACGCGGCTTCAAACATGGCTCGCAAAACGTCACCGCCTCCCACGCTGGCGTCACCGCTGCCCCACTCGAGCATTTCTTCTTTGCCCGCCCGCAGGAAGGCGCGGAGAGTTTCCGCCGCGCCCTGCAAGATACCCGCGTCGTCGCTATGCAAAATGAGGCCGACGACGTACTTGAAACACACTCCGTGCGTCGCTTTTGCCTCAGCCGCTTCCGCCGGACGAACGATGACGGTGAGTAAATCGAGAGTGGCCTCAACCAACATGTCCGGTTGTTCGCTCGGCGCCGCGAGTATGTGCGAGAGCGTCGGGACCAAAATGGCGTGCAATTGCGGCCGGCACGAAGGAATCGCCGCGAGCGCCTCAAACACCTCCGTCGTGTCCGCGCTAATGAGCGGATCGCAGACGTATTGCGCCCAAATCTTAACTACGGCCGGGACGAGCGCGCCGAGCCATTGCGCGGCTGCCGCGTTGTCCGCCTTGATGATGGCGTTCAAACCTTCGAGGACGAGATGGAGCGTCTCTTCTCCTGCGTCGCCGAGAAGCGCGCCGAGCCCGTTGTAAATTTCACCCACGTACGGCGCGAGGACTTCTGGCTTGGCCATGGACAAGGATTCTGCGATGGCTCGGCACGCGCCGATACGCAGCGGCGGGGCCAAGCCTGGGGCCAGAGACCTCACGGAGGCTTTGAGCACCGCGTCTGCCATGTGTGAAGGCACGCCGCCAGCTAATCTGGCGGTGACCCATAACGCTCTACCGCGAAGGAATGGTGCCGCGGCGGCGGTGCTATCGTGTAAATCTACCTCTAGAACGTTCGTCATGAACGCAGCGATATCTAGCGGCGCGCCTTTGCCCTTGCCTTGCGCAGCTTTCGCGCTTCCCAAAATGCCTTCGCTCAATGTGCCAATGGCGAGGAGAGACGCCTCTCTGCCTTTCCACCAGTTTGCATCACCAGCCTGTTGCATCGCGATGGCTTCAGACATTCGTCTATTTGCCGCTTCCGTCAGCGCTTTGATAGCCTTGGTACCGTAGCGATCGCACAAAGAATCAAGCATGAGCCCGCACGCGGCTCGAACTGTCGAAAAGTCATCGTCTTCGTCGGCGACGTACTGGTTCGGGTCGTCCATCCATTGCTCCTCTTGAGACGGAGTCATCGACATGTAGCCGATGGCGACGTAGATTGTGTCCGCCAAGTTGGCTTCGAGCAGCTTGTTGAGCTTTGGTTGCTCGGCAATGTTGATGACGAGTTCCAAGAGCTCTGTCACCACCGCTTCAAAGCTCACAGCGTCGCCATCCGAGTCGTTGCCGGGATCCAAGTGATCAGACTCCGCGGAATACTGGGCCCACAGCGGGGCGATGGAATGGAACATCATCGCACCGCGCGAAAGCGCGGGCATGAGCGCGTCACCCGCGGGTTTGGCGAAATACTGCACGGCGAGCGCCAGGGAGGACAAGGCGTCTAGCGTCGTCGCGCATTCATCGAAACTGCTCGGATTAGGCACCTTGTCCAACGCCGTCGCGAGCGTCTCCAACCACGGCCCCATGTACGGCATCATCATGTCTCTCATCATTCTTTGCTGAGTTCCCGTGAACTCGTGCAAAGTCGCCACCGTCGCCCCGAACGCGCCTCTCGCTTTACGTCTCGTCGCCGAATCCTGCGCATTCTTCGCGAGGTCGAGCAACTCTGGGAAAAGCACCGGTCCCACCGTCGCGAGCGCTGCCTCGTCCATATCACACGCAATCATTTCATAACACTTCAAACACCCCAACACTTCCGCTCTCGATCTCTTGGCGCGAATCCCATCGACCAACGTAGTCGTCAACTCGGGCCAGTCCGCCGGCCACTCGTTCGTCGCCACTTGCGCGATAGCCATTGCCGTCGCCGTTCGAATCTTCGACGACCCATCCGCCAACCCTGCGGGTAACGTCGCCTTGATCCTCGCCTTTTCCTCACCCGACATCTCCGGGGCAACGAACGCGCGATCGTGCGCGCTCCATTTCTCTCGCACGTGTTTTTTCAGGATCACCGCGGCCAACTGCCTCGTGCTCTCCTCCGTCACCTGCGGCGTCAACGCGATCGTCACGAGCGCCGCACCGAACCCAGGCTGCGACGTAAGTTGCTCCACCGCGTCCGACGCCGTCGCTCGCACGCTCGCGTCCGGTGAGAGCGTGTCCGCGAGGTGTCGAGCGAGGTGTTCTTCCATGCTCATCGTGTAAACGGCGCCGACGTGCGTGTGCCTCCTTCGTGCGCGTCACCGCGGGGGGATAGCTAGCCGATCCGTCGTGCGCGTGCGCTGACGCAGAACCAATCGGTTTCAAACCTACTTTCCGCGTTCGTCGCCCGACCGCGGTGTCGGCGTCGCCGTCTGCCGAGTTTCAACTTTTTTTTCAAAAAGTGCGTCGCCGCAACACGCACGCCCCGCACTCACCGCCGGGTGCGCGCGCGCGCGCGACGCTCCTCGGACGCCATGGTACCGTCGGCGCGTTTGAGTGACATCGCGGACGCGTTCGTTCGTCGGTGGTTCGCGACGCGGGTGAGAGGGACGAAGGAGGAACTGGAAGAGGATGCGCTGAATTGCCTCAGAAACTTTATTGAAACGACACCCGAGACGACGACGCGAGTCCCGGATGAAGACGAGATCGCGCTTCCGGAAGACGAGACGACGCCTACGGCGAGGGGTAACGAACGCCGGGGACGAATCGAGACGTTCGCGGATCTCGGGCTGGGTGAAGATGTGGACGCGTTGCCGCGGACGGCGCGCGAGACGCGAGCGCGACGAGCGATACGAACCGAGGACGGAAAGTCGTGGTCGTTCGATGATCCGCACGGGTGCGATCGGGCGTACGTTGAGTTGGATGATTTGATGCGGGGGTACGCGGAGTCGTGTTTGATGGCGAGAGTGGCGCGGGCCAAGGCGAGGAGAGGACGGGAGGAAGCGGAAGCTGAGCTGGAGCGGGCGAACGCGCGTCGGGCGGAGATTGCAGCGGGGAGAGCGCACGCGCCACGGTTGTGCGAGCCGAAGAGAGAAGGAGCTAAAGAGTTGTTGAGAAGGGTGTATGAAGAGCTGACGAGGTCGAATAACGGGTCTGGGACGGTTTGGCATCCAACTTTTGGAAAGGCGCGTAAAGCGGTGCAAGCCGTGGCGCCTAACGCGTCGGACGAGGAAACGCTGAGCGCGCTGACCGAGTACGTCATGCTTCATCTCGGTGGTTCAAAACACAGAGCAAAGTGTTTTGAAATCGACGATTTCGAAAACGACAAAGACGACGACGCGAACAAGGATGGTGATGCCGATCAGGTGGACGAGGGAAAAACGTCGACTGGAAAGCGAAAAGCGAACTCTGATCCAGGCGACTACGAGGAGGAGGAGGAGGAGGAGGAAGAAGAAGATGAGATGGCGGAAGCCTTGCCAGATCTACCAGTTAAAATTGATGATCGTCGAGATGTTTCGAACGGCGTGACGCTTCGTATCGTCGAGCCGTGGGAGGGACGTATGCGCGCTCCGCTTGAAGGCGTCCAGGACGCTCACGAATCGTCCCACGCCTTCTCTCGATTTTTGCCGTGGTGGGAAGAGCTCGATACGAAGAATACGAGAGCCGTCGGTAGATGGGGCGAAAAGCTGGTGTATCAATACCTCTTATCCTCCTTTTCTATACGTCAAGGTAGTCATAACGTGGTTGAATGGTTGAACGAGAAGGAGGAGACGAATAGCTTTTACGACATCAAGGTGACCGACTGCAAGTCTGGTCGAGTCACCTTTGTCGAGGTGAAAACGACGCGATTCGACGATAAGAATGCTTTTGAAATCTCCCCTTGGGAGTGGGATTTCGCGACAAAGCCGGGCGTGCAGTATCACATCTATCGTGTGTACAACGCCGGCGATAAATCAAAAGTCAGGGTGCAACTCGTGAGAAATCCCGCCGCCGCCGTGCGCGAGCACAAAGTGAAGATGGCTCTTGTCATTTGAAGTAGTTGTAGCAAAATTCTAGGTTGTAGTAAGTCTAAGTAGCGTGTCGTGACGACACTCAACGCAACGCATCTATCGCGACTAATCCCTCCGTCGCTTCTGAAATGTGGCGGGGTCCTCACCGCACGCCTCGGCGAGTTGCTCGATTGACCAAGCGTCGTCAATGTGAAACTCCGAACCGATTCGTGTGCGTCTGAGCGCCGTCAAGTGCCCCGTCGTTCCGAGACTCTTACACAAATCGTAAGCGAGCGTTCTCACATACGTCCCCTTGGACACGTGCGTCGAAAAGTGCACCGATTGTGGATCCTTAGAGTCTCGGCGCACCTCAAATTCGTGAATCGTCACCGAACGTGGCTTGCGCTCAACCTCTTTTCCCTCTCGAGCGGATTTGTACAAGCGTTTCCCATCGACTTTGATGGCGGAATACATGGGAGGAATTTGCTCTATGCCGCCCGTCAGTTTCAGCGCTCCTTCTCGCAAATCATCATCCGTCACGTGCTCCCACGGTTCGCGCTCACTTACCGGCTCATCTGCATCCTGCGAAGGCGTGCCTTCTCCTAATTTAATCGTCCCCGTGTACGTCTTGTCCTTTCCGGTGTACTCCTCCACGCTCTTCGTCGCCTTGCCCACACAGAGAATCAACAACCCGGTCGCCATGGGGTCGAGCGTTCCGCAATGCCCAACCTTCTTAACCCCGTGTTGTCGGCTCAATCTCCGCACGCGCGCCACGACGTCGAATGACGTGTACCCCTGCGGTTTGTCCACCAACAGCGTCATATTTCTCCAGTCTTCGTCGCCCGGCGCCGTCGGCGGCGCCGCAAACACCCTCGGCGGCGGTTGCGAATCACTACCACCGCTCGCCGCCGCCGCCGTCATACGCGCCGAGCGCGACTTTACCTTGCTCCCAGTGTACTGCCGTATCTGCTGCGATAACACCGTCGCGCGCTCAATCTGCATCGCTCGACGCATTCTCGACGACTTTGCCTAAAAAGCGCTTTTTCTCTTTGCGATCCTCTCCGCAATCACCCGTTCGTTTTCCACCCGTCTGCACTCTCGGTACGCTTGAAACAGGCTATCGCACTCTGATTTATCCTCCGTCGTCTGTCGAGTCGAGCACGCGAGCGCGAGTCGGCTCTCTTTCTTACACGCGTCTTCGGAAGGTTTCGCGGTGATCCCCTTTGTTTGCATAGCACGCTCGACGATTCCTCCGTCCCGTCGTCCGCGCGCGTCTCGTGGTATTAAAACTCGTATCGAAAGTTTTCTTCTCCGTATCCTCGTATCCTCGCAGTAAACGTTGACTCTACCGACGGCGAGTGAAGTTTTGTTTCGTCTTCGCTCGCTTTACGGCGTCGGCGCTTCGGAACACGCGAAATCGCACACATCGGACACGTACACCCCAGCGATAAACAGCCCCGCCATGGCGAACAAGATGGCGTTCAGTTTGAAACAAAAATGATTCCAAAATTTTGCGCGCGCGACGTCTGCCGCGTCGTCCACCATTGGCGTCGGTGCTCTCTCGGATGTCTTGGTCTCGCCGTCGACGTCGTCGGAATCGCTCGAGTCGCTTTCATCACTCGATAACGAAACCGCGTCAGATTCCTCGATCGTCGACGGGCTCGAGGCGTACAAACCGCGATACACTTTTTTGACGATGCTTCGAAAGTGGTCGCTGTGTTCGAAATGCCTCGGTGCGCGGAATCCAGACGAGGCTAGAAGCTCTCTACACATGCGCTCGAATTTCTCGCCTTGCCACTCTGGAATGGATTGGAAGTCAGTCTTGCCGTACAAGAGCGTTCTCGCGCGAAGCGCGCGCGCGACGTTTCGAGCGTGTTGGGGTTTTTCTTCGTCTCGCCACCGCGATGTCGCGGTACTCGTGGACATGATACGGATGGGTGTCAATGGCGAGTCGGGGTGTGAAGCGTCGTTTCGTAGTAGTGCAAATTTACAACTTCTTTACAATTGGCATCGTCGCGGTGTGCTAATCATACCTTGACGGTGCACTCGGGGTCTTCGAGGCGTTGGCGTTTGTTGGCTTCAATCTCTGCGTCGATGGAAAAGGATGGATGCGCGCGCTTTAGTCAGTCATCAAATCGGCCGCGTCGAAATGTCGCGCAAACGAGCTTGCACGACTCGTGTGGCATCGGCAGAACGTCAATGTCTCCATCGAGTTAACCAGATTTCGCATCATTCTCGCGCGTAAGATGTCCCTATCTGTTGTTTATCCTCATCTGCCACCTCGAGTCGAGTCGATCCCTCGTCGTCGTCATCGTCGTGTTCGCGATTCCATCGAAAGTTTCGTACCTCGAAGCGTTTCGTCTTCGCGCGCCGCTTCTGCAATCGCCGCCTCCTTGGCAGCCGCTTCCGCCTCTCGCGCGAGTTGTTTCGCGCTTTTTTTCGGTATCGGGCGACGGCGTCCTTCCGTCTTTTCAATGTCCTCAATCTCCGCTTTCATCTTTCGCGCCCACTCGATGAGCCGATCCATCGAGACGGATCCATTCTCCTTGACGAATTCTTCTCGCAAATGCGTCAAGTCGCTCATCCAGTGTCCGACGAGTTTCCAAATGTGGCCTCGGATGTAACTAAACGGCGTTTTATACGTCTTGCAAATCTCCAAGTACTCGATGAGGAGATCGACGCCGGCGGTACCATCCATCGGAATGGGCGCGTAGCCGTCGCTCGGCGGCGCGTAAAACGGCGGATCGCTAAATAACGCGGGATTACTCAAAAGTGGCTCGGCGCTCAAGACACCGTCGGCACCCGTCGCCTCGAGACACTTTTGGGCTTCTTCAAACGAACGAATGTCACCGTTAGCTAATACCGGCACTTTGAGCGCTTGCTTGATCTCCTTGATGTAGCCCCTGCAAGCGCGCGGAAAAACAGTCGTAGAAAACGAGTCAGTCGCAAACGCCTCACACTCACGAGAATCAGAAAACCAAAAAATAAGCCATGATGACGTGTGTTCCTCAGTTAGTGGTGCATGTGTTTGTCGTCAAGATGTGTTCGGAACAGATCTATGGTGTAATTTTAGGTTTATCGTCACCGGAACACCATGCATGGCTGTAGTCGTCAAAAAAACAAAGAGGAATGTTTTGCGGCGCAAACGACGCACCAATTTGCGCGCACTTCAGCGCATCGCTTCTGTTCCCGCGTCCGACCGTGGACGGCGACAATTTGCGCCCCCGCAGCTTCAACCATCTTTGCGTACTTGAGCGTCGTCTCCAAATCGTCGTACACGCGAATCTTTGCCGTCACGGGCACCGGAAGCGACTCGTCGAGCGTGCGAATCAACGATTCGACAGTCTTCCAATCATCCATCAAAAATGCCCCGTAATTACCTCGCTTCGCGATCCTCTGCGGACACCCAAAGTTAATATCGACCCCATCGCAATACGGCGCAATCATCGTCGCCGCTTCCAACAAAATGTCGGGATCGTTGGCGCAAAACTGCGCCAACAGCGGGCGATCCGTGGAAGACGTACTAAATATTTCCCTCCTATACTTCGGCGACTCGACGAACAACCTCGCGTGAATCATCGGGGTGTACCCCAACGTCGCCCCGTGTCTCCTACACAACTCTCTAAACGCCAACTCGCTCTGATCCACCATTGGCGCCACGTGATACTTCGGCGAACCCATCGCCTCGAAAAACGCAAACCCTCCGAGCTTCGCGTCCACCCCCGGCGGCTCCCTCCTGCACGGATGCTCGCGCTCCTCGTCCTCTGCTTTCACAGCAAACTTAAACTCTCTCGGCATCGACGCGTCGTGCGTCGCCATCGTCGACGTCGACGTCGCACCGACGTCTCTCGTCGTCGGATCCATTCCGAGCGCGCCGCCGCCTCTTCTAAATCCTCCTCTCGCGTCCTCGAGCGCCCCCGATACCGACGCCCCCGACGCCGGCGTCGCGATGCGTCGCGATGCGTCGCGCGCGAACGCCTCGATCCGTCCGTGCGCTCGAATCAGGCGGCGTATCAACGTCGTCGCGCTTCGTGCGTCGCGCGCGCGCATCAATGAGGAGGCTGTGCGAAACGAGCGTGTACTTTTGTTACATTACAACCGCCGCATCCATCACTCGGGCGCCGGTGGTACGGGTAGCTTCGGGTGTTTCGACTCGTAGTGCTGCACCAGCTGCGTGTAGTTGATCACCTGTTGCTTGCACACCTCGCACTGGGCTTTGAGCGCCTTGGCACCCATGCCGAGCTCGGACTTCTTATCCTTGCCGGCGTGCTTTTTGGCGTTGCGCTCTTGCGCGATCGCCTTTGCGGCGCCGCGAACCATGACGAACGGCGGGAGCGCGTCGGTGGGTGGGACGGGGTGAACGAGCGTGGAAACGACGACGGTGTCGCCGTCGGCGGCGTGCGCGCGGACGCGGTGGTGGGCGTGTCAGATTGTGTCGGTGTCGTTTGGTTTTCACGCCGTGGCGTTGGGATTTCAACAGATATAGCTAATGTGGATGTGTTGCGTTTGTGTTTGTGTGTGTGTGATGGTGATGGTGGTGGGTTGTGCGGGCGCGGATGAAACACGAAAGCGTTTGATACAGTTTCGCTGCTCCTTGTCCGGTGATTACGCGTCAATGTCAATGGCAACCATGAGGTCTCCGGCGGAGCACGTGTCGCCGGCGATGACGGCGCAGTGCTTCAAGGTACCAGACACGGGCGAAGACACGGTCGTTTCCATCTTCATGGCGCTAAGCACGACGAGAGGTTCACCCGCCTTGATCTTTTGACCCGGGGCGACGAGAACTTCGACGACGTTACCGGACATCGGGGCGCCGACGGAACCCGGATCGAGCGGGTCACTCTTCTCGCGCGTCACCGTCGTCGAAGCCTTGGAGCTCGACTCTAAGATCTTGCGGTCGTGGATTTCGACGACGCGCGGGATGGCGTTCACTTCAAAGAACACTTCACGGTTGCCGCTCGGCAACAACTCACCGACCGCCTTGAGCTTAATGTTCGTGCTCACGCCGCGATCCGTGGTGACTTCAATCTCTTCATCAATATCCAAACCACTCAAGAAAGCCTTTGTCGGGAGCAAACCAACCGGACCCACCGTGTCACGCTTGACAACGTATTCATCGAACACCTTCGGGTACAAGGCAGCCGCGAGAGAATCCTTGTGGGTGATGGATCTGCGTCCAGAGTGCTTGATGGACAACTCGGATTGGAGCTTCTTCAAGTCGAGCGACGGAATGGAAGCGCCCGGGCGACCGTTGATGACATCCTTGTTCTTCACCACCTTGGAGCGAAGCGGCTCCGGGAACCCGCCGACCGGTTGTCCCAAGTAGCCTTGGAAGTACTCGACGACAGAGGTCGGGAAGGAAAGCGTGTCAGCCTTTTCGACGACCGAGTGCTCGTCGAGGTTGTTGGCAACCAAGAACTGAGCGAAATCGCCCACCACCTTGGAGGACGGAGTCACCTTGACAATGTCACCCAAAATCTTGTTGGCGGTCGCGTAAGAATCCTTAATGCGATCCCACTCGCTACCGAGTCCATTCGCGTACGCTTGGAACTTCAAGTTGGTGTATTGACCACCCGGCATTTCGTGAATGTAAACATCCGAGCTGCCGCTCTTAATACCGCTTTCATACGGAGAGTAGAGACCTCTTGTTTGTTCCCAGAACAAGTTAAGCTTGAGAATCTCTTCAATATCCATACCGGTGTCGAGTTCGGTGCCAGCCACAGAGTTCACAACGGCGCCGATAGCCGGCTGCGAAGTGGTACCAGCCATGGCGTCCATGCACACGTCGACGACGTCGGCGCCAGCCGCGGCGGCCGCGAGCATGGACGCGACACCAGTCGAGGCGGTGTCGTGCGTGTGTACATGGATTGGGAGATCTGGGAACTTTTGGCGAATCGCAGAAATGAGCATGGTGGCCGCACGCGGCTTGAGGAGACCAGCCATGTCCTTGACTGCGAGGACGTCGATGCCGTGCTCGACGAGCTTTGTGGTCAAGTCGACGTAGTAATCCAAAGTGTACTTGGTCTTCTTCGGATCACTGACGTCACCGCTGTAGCAAATAGTGGCTTCGACGACACCATTTGCGGCGCGGACGGCGTCAATACCAAAAAGCAAGTTGTCAGTGTAGTTGAGCGAGTCAAAGATGCGGAAGACATCGACGCCAGATTTGCGCGCTTGGTGAACAAAGTCTTGCACGACATTGTCCGCGTAAGACGTGTAACCGACCGCATTCGCACCACGAAGGAGCATTTGAAACGGAATGTTCGGCACTTGCTCGCGAAGAAGCTCAAGACGACGCCACGGATCTTCTTGCAAGAAGCGAAGGGCGACATCAAAAGTAGCGCCACCCCACATTTCGAGAGAATACGCCCCGTCGAGGGCGCTTCTAGTGAGCGCCGCAGAGCGGCGCATATCGTGCGTACGAACGCGCGTCGCGAGGAGTGACTGGTGTGCATCACGCCAGGTGGTGTCCATGATGAGCAAACCCTTGTGATCGCGCACAGCCTTGGCAAACGCAGCCGGGCCCTCCTTATCCAAGATGGCCTTGAATCCGGTGCCTTGAAGCTGTTCCATTGACTTCTTCGGCTCCGGAACCGGAGGCTCGTCGCACGTCGGCGCCGGACCAACCGCACCCGGATGAGAAGAACCGTTCACAGCGACGTCACCCAAGTAGTTGAGAAGCTTTTGAGTGTCATCAATGTACGAGTCGAGCTTGAACAAGCTCGGCGTGCTGTCAATGAAATCTGTCGCGAAGTTGGCGCTCAAAAAGGTCGGGCTATTCAACACGTTCATCAAGAACGGAATGTTCGTCTTGACACCGCGGATACGGAACTCGTTCAAGGAACGGTACATCTTTTGCACGGTGGATTCAAAGTTCTTCTCGGAGCACGTGAGCTTCACCAACAACGAATCGTAGTTCGGCGACACGCGGGAACCGACGACAACCTCGCCGTCAAGACGGACGCCCATACCACCCGGCGGTCGGTACACTTCAACCTTACCAAAGTCCGGTGCAAAGTTCATGGATGGATCTTCCGTCGTAATTCTGCATTGCATGGCGAAACCTCTGAGCTGAACGTCATCTTGAGACTCGATGCCGATGTCAGAAAGCTTTTGACCGCCAGCAATCAAGATTTGAGATTGCACCAGATCAATGCCAGTCACTTCTTCCGTCACCGTGTGCTCGACTTGGATGCGCGGATTCACCTCGAGGAAGTAGTGGCGACCTTGGGAGTCAACCATGAATTCGACGGTGCCTGCGTTGCGGTAATTGACGTGCTTTGCGAGCTTGACTGCGTCGTCAAACAAGCGTTGACGAAGCACCGGGTCGAGGTTTGGCGCCGGAGCGAGTTCGACAACCTTTTGGTGGCGACGTTGCACGGAGCAATCACGCTCGCCCAAGTGAACGATGTTACCATAGTTGTCGCCGAGGATTTGTACCTCAATGTGACGCGGCGCCTCAACGTAGCGCTCCAAGAACATACGACCGTCACCAAAAGCCGTCGTCGCTTCGCTCGACGCGCGCTTGAAAGCATCTTCGAGGTCGTTGAACTCTCTGACGACGCGCATGCCGCGTCCACCACCACCCATGGCAGCCTTGAGCATGATCGGCATACCGAACTCCTTGGCGAACGCCAACGCGTCTTCGACGCTGTCGGTGGCTTCCTCCGTACCTGGCACCAACGGAAGGCCGCATTCCTTCGCCTTCGCCTTGGCAATAACCTTATCACCCATTTCGATGAGAGTTTGCGAGCGCGGACCAATCAAGACGATCCCTTCCTCCTCGCATCGTCGCGCGAAATCAGAATTTTCGCTCAACAAACCGTAACCAGGGTGGATGGCTTGCGCCCCGTTCTCCTTGGCGACGCGAATGATGGACTCATAGTCCAAGTACGCGGCAACCGGCGCCTTTCCACGACCGACCTCATAAGATTCGTCAGCCTTGTATCTGTGCGTCGACTGACGATCCGCTTCCGCGAAGATGGCGACCGTCTTCATACCGAGCTCGGTGCCGGCTCTGAAGACGCGAACCGCGATCTCGCCTCTATTCGCGCAAAGAATCTTCGTAAACCCGCTCTTCGCTCTGAGAATCGAATCCAGCGACGGACCCTGCGGAGAGGCGACCGCATCGCCAGCGTCACCGCTCGCGCGAGCGACGACGGACTCCCGCGTCTTGACCCCAGTCGTCTCGTCCGCGGACGCCTCGACGGATGAGGTTCCTCGGACCTCCAACCCATCGCGTCCATTCGCGCGCACCCGCACCCCGCGAGTCACCGCGCGTCCATCCGAACCAACCGCCGCCATCTCACGCGTCCCACCGACCGCTCTGCGCGCCGGTACGACGGCTCGACGCGCGTTACGGACGCTCGTCTCTCGCGAAAATCCTTTACCCGCCGCCAAGGATGCGCGCGCACCTCGCGCACTGGCCGCCATGTTGACGCACGCTCTCGTCCAACGTCGACGTTTGAGGGTTGGGGAGACGGCGAAAGTGTCCCTCTCGAGCACTCCGTCGCAACGTCACGCGTCGTCGTTATGTCGCGCGGTGGCGGACGCGCGACTCCACCAGTAGACACTAGGGTCGCTCGATCGACTGGGGTGCTTTTCTCGCGCGATCACGATCATATGGGTAAACAGTCGTACATGTAGCATATTGTTTTGGGGAAACCCGACCCTCTCTGTATTTTAAGGTTTGTGAACCGTCATAATTGCACAATGAATCAATAAACACTCTTTCGGAAAGGTTGGGCGACGCCGACGAGCGATACGGGACGAGCGATACGGGACGAGCGGGTTCGTCGATGCCGTGGAATGCGTCTATAAAACTGCGTAAAATGTTACAAGCGTGCGTGCGATCGAGCGATCGAGCGCGTCGATGGTACAAACAAACAAACAAAGAAACAAACAGCGGCGTCGGCGTTTAACGCATGGAACGAACGGCGCCGATCTTCTCGTAGTCGCACTGAGCGTTCGCGAGCACGACGCCTCGATCCTTCGATTTGATGGTCACCGCAACGCTCACTTTGAAAGGCTCTTGTTCGTCGTGAATGCTGAGAATTTTCGATCGAATGACGATGGGTTCGCCCGGTCCGATTAAGTCGCGAACGCGAACCGACATGGATTTTACAGCCACGAGCGGCGGCCTGGGCAAAATCGCCCGATCCATGAGCGCTATGCTCGCCGCCCAGTTCCCGTGCGTGCTCGCCGCGACACCGTACATCGCCGGTCCGATGATTCCCGGAAACTCTTCGTACGTCGCCGGAAACGAACAGTGACTCTCCAACACGTTTTCCTCCTCTTCGCACCGATACGTGCACAACCCGATCCCCGCGTTCGTCTCGTGCGCGCGTCCGCACACGAAATCGATGCAATAAGGATCGTACGCCTCCTGTAAGCTCCGTCTCACCTTGTTCGCGTCGACGGGTGCGACTCCAGCGATCGCCGCCGGGTGTTTCGGAGAGTTGCACGGATTCACGTCCACGCCCGCTCTCGCCAGTTCGCTCCACTGTTGTCTCTGCGTCGCCTCATCCAACGCCGCCTGATCCGGCGCGTGCATCGACGAAGACGACGCCATTCGCATCGCACTTTGCATCCTCATCGTTGCCGTCGTCGGTACCGTCGTCGTCGGTACCGTCGTCGTCATCGGTATCTTTGAAACACCACGACTGAAGATCTCACCGATGCGCACACGTGGCACACCAACCGCACTCATCATCATCATCCTCGGCACCGACGCGCACGCGCGCGACGCCAACCGCGATACCTCGCGTCGTCCGCGCATCTCTCCCCACGTCGGTCGCGCGCTTCGCTCACGGGTCGAACCCGCGCGAGAGCGGTCGTCGATGAGTGACGCGTTTCGTAAAATGGATTTTTTCTTCGTGAATTTTACAACGGTTTCACGCGTCGTCGCGCGTCGCGCACCCTCTGGACGTCACACGTCCGCCCGCGGGTCCGGGTCGGGATGCGCGCGTGGACGACGAAACCGCCGACGCGCGACGCGCGCGACGGCGGACGGTGCGGACGGACGGCGACGTCGGCGTCGACGTCGACGGCGTCGGCGTCGGCGTCGGTGCGAGCGGGCGCGAGGAGAGGGAACAGAGGTTCGTTTCGTGTTTCGCGTCGACGGGCGTCTGGAAACGGCGAGGGTGATGGGAGCGACGATGGCGATGATGGACGTCTCGTCTCGTATTCGTCTTCGTCTTCGTCGTTCGTCGTCGTCCCTCGAGCGTTCGAACGACGACCGGTGTGCGGGGAGAAGCGCGCGTGCGAACGCTGCGAGGGCTACGGCGTCGTCGCGTGCGCTCGGTGCGAAGGCAGAGGACGGACGAACGTTCCGTCGGGTGGGGAGATCATGCCGAAAGGGAAGTGGCCTGAGTGGTGTGAGGATTGTCGAGGGAGCGGGCGGTGCGCGTGCGTGGATTGTTTCGGGAACGGGGCGTATCGCGAACCCATCGGGTTTCGGTTGTAGTCGTCGTGTTTCGTTGAATTGTTTTTAGGGATTTGATTTGTCAATTCTATTGATCGAGTGTACAAGTACGGTACGGCGTGACGATCATTACACCCTAGTGATGAGCTATCGCTATTAGTCGTCGGATAAGGCGGCGAGCACGCCGTCAATCATTGCTATTCTATCGAGCACGATTGCCCGTTCAGACGATGGTTGGTAACGTCTTCGATCGTCGTCGCGTCTCGGCGGAGCTGGCTCGCAGGCGTTCACGCGGAAATATTCGAGCGAGCGCATGATATCCGCAATATCGCGCCGCGCGCCGTCAATCCCTCTGAACGCCTCAGCGACCGACGCAGACGCCGCGGATCCTCCGCCGCCGAACGAATCGGCCCCGTCGCCCGCGCCACCGAATGAAAACGACGTGGACGAACCCTCCCGTCGCGCCTCCGCGTCGGATCTCCCGATCGAGCGCGCGTCCTCTGGTGAAACGTCGTGAACTATTTCGCCTCGGGTGCGCCCCTTGGCGTTCTCAGGCGTCGGAAACTCTTCTCGTAACGCTTCGTATGCGCGTTCAGCGCGTTCCAACCGACGACTCGCCGACACCTCAGCCTTCTCTCGTCCCAGCGCTTTTCTCGTCGCCACCGTTCTCCGTTCCCACCGCAGAGTCCGCTCGATCGCTCGCGCGATCGCCAACGACTCGCTCGCGCGTTCGAACGCCGACATCGTCGTTGCGCGCGTCGCCGTCGTCGCTCGACTCGCGTCGTAATCCAATTCACCCTTCGCGTCGTCTAAAACGTCCCGACGTCGCCCCAACGTCTCCGTCTCCGCCGCACCGCGAAGACGAAACGAAGACGTATCATTGTTCGCCGGCTTCGACACGCTCGCCTGTTCGTCCTTCGCTTCATCGCCGCCGTCGCTCGCGAACGACGCGCGTCTCGCGTTGAGAGACATTTCCGGTTCCAACAACTCACCGCGTTGCAACGCCTCGATCCTCGCGCGCACCGTCGCCATGACGCGCGCGCGCTCGTTTAAAAACCTCGCGTCCTCGACCGCGCGCTCGAGTCGGCGTCGTCGTCACCTTCACGACGACGAGTGAGGTTGGCGTCTTTTCAAACAACTTTTGACGTCCACACGCACTTCACTCCGACGCGCGCGTCGCACGCAACGGACGACAAAAAATGGTACGCACGCGCATCGCGACGCGAACGAGCGCGCACGAAGCGGATGGGATGAATCGAAACGCCGCGCGCGAGAGAGAAGGACTGTTTCATCCGTCCATCCGTCGACATCATCTGTCACGACTCCCTCGTGTCGACCGAATCATCTTGTCGGTCGACCCAACGCTGTACGACGACGACGTCGATCGAACGCGCGACTGACGAACCGACCGACGCGTGTATCACACGTTGTCGATACCCATCGCAGGCTGATTTCGTCGGTAAACAGTTCGATAAGGAGGAGGTAGGCAAGAAGGTGCTGGAGCAGTACGACGATGACGCGCAGAGATTGTTTTACACGATCGTCATGGGTGGCGGCGGCGATGACATTCACTTTGGGATTTACCGCGACGAAAAGGATGGCGTCCGCGAATCGAGCGCGGCGACGACCAACTGGATGATGACGCAGCTCGACATGGCTCGACCGATCAAGGCTGGGGATAAGTTGTTGGATATCGGAAGCGGTCACGGCGGCGGGTCGCACGCGCTGGCGAAAAAGTATGGGTGCCACGTGACTGGGTACAACATTGGTCCAGGGCAGAACGCGCAGAATTTGGCCAAGGCGAAGGATCTCGGACTCGGGGATCTTGTCGACGCTGTCGTGGGCGACATAAACAAGCCTTTCCCCGCGGAGTGGACTGAAAAGTTTGACAGCGCGTGGTCGTGCGAGGTGCTGTGCCACGCCGGCGACAAGGCTGAGCTCTTCAGAGAAGTGTACAGAGTGCTCAAGCCGGGCGCTGCCTTCGTCTTCTCTGACATCATGGGTGCCGATGGCGCCGACGAAAAGACGCTCAAGGGTTTCACCGACAGAAACGCCACGACCGTCATGGGTCGCCCGTCTAGCTACCTGCAGTGCATGAAGGAAGCTGGTCTCGAATACGTGACTTGGTGGGACGGAAGCAACCATTTAGAAACGTACTTTCGCGATATGATCAAGCAAATTCACACGCACCGCGAAGAGATGCTGTCCAAGGGACTCACCGAGCAGTACTTGCAAAACTGGCTCGATTCTCTCACCGAGCGCGCCGATACCCAACGCGACAAGAACGTCTTTGCTTGGGGCGTCTTCGTCTGCCGCAAGCCGCTCGCGTGATTTTGAGACTACCATTCTTTCCTAATTTTGTTTTGGCCCTTATCGAAACGCTCGTAAATTAACTCTCACCTTTGTTATAAGAATCGAAAAAAACACTTTCAAGTCGAACGCGTGGGGCAATAATTTAAAAACGTTATTAGTCGTCATTGCAGGAATAGTTAATTGGTTCTAGAGTGGCAATTCAGTGTATTTTCAGGGTGACGAAGGAGTCTCGTTCACCTTTGCGCGCTTACATTTCACCCGGGAGCAAGGTGTCCTCGAGAATTTGGCACGCGGCGCCGTACTCGCCGATGAGGTGACCGACGCAGTTGCGTTCGTTGACGAGCTCCTCTTGGCTCTTTTGCATGCGATCGCGGAGCCAGTCGTTGATTTCAAGGCCCGTAACAATCTCGTAAGAACCATCACCCTTGGATCGGCACGGCATCGAGTACACGATGCCCTCTGCGATGCCGTACGGGTTACCGTCGGTGAGGACGGCGGTGGAGAACCAGTCACCCTCTGGCGTCGGGTTGACCAAGTTTCTAATGGCGTCGGCGATGGAGACGGCCGTAGAGGCGGCAGAAGAGCGCCCCCACTTCTTGATCAACAAACCACCGCGGGTTTGGATGGCTGGAGTGAAGTCGTTTTCGAGCCAGTCGATGTCGTCGATGACGTCTGTCGCCTTGGCGCCGCCAATCTTCGCGTTCACAAAGTCCGGAACTTGCGTCGTGGAGTGGTTACCCCAGATGCACACGTTGCTGACCGTTTCGTAGAAAACGCCCGCCTTGAGAGCGAGTTGGCACTTGGCGCGGTTTTCATCGAGCTTGGTGAGCGCGTGAAAGTTGCGCGGGTCGAGGTTTGGCGCGTGCGTGAGCGCGATGAGCGCGTTCGTGTTGCACGGGTTACCGACAACGATCACCTTGCACGTGGGCTTGGCCACATCATTCAAAGCCTTGCCTTGCTCGACGAAAATTTGACCATTCATCTCGAGCAAGTCGCCGCGTTCCATACCCGGACCGCGCGGCTTGGCGCCGATGAGCAACGCCCAGTCGGCGTTTTCAAAAACCTTTCTGGAATCGATTCCAATGTCAACCTCGCGAAGAAGCGGGAACAAACAATCCTCCAACTCCATAGCCACGCCCTCGAGCGCGTTTCTCGATCGCTCGCTCCCGAGCAATCGCAAAATAACGGGTTGGTCTGGTCCAAAGACGGCGCCAGACGCAATCTTAAACAACAAGTGGTTCGAGATTTGACCCGCCGCCCCGCTCACCGCGATCACAATCGTCGGCTTCCACGTGCTCGGTCGGTGCACCTCATCCTGAGACACGTCGTACTCGAGCCGAAACACCCCCATCGGGTCATCCGTCTTTCTCCCGACGCCCGCCGGAGTGTTTCTTCGCACGATCGTCTCCCCGCGTCGGCTCGGCGGCCCTTCAACCTTTCGGTTCACCCGCGGCGTCGTTCCGCGCACCACCGCCGACGATCGCCCTCGATTTCCGATCGTAATCCGCGTCGTCGTCGCGCTTACCGTCGTCGTCGCGCGCATCGTCGTCATCGTCGTCATCATCGAATCAAATCAAACGAAGAGAAGAAAAGAAACCTCGAATCGAAAATTGAAAATCCCAGAAAACTTCGCGCGACCGAGCGACCGAGCGACCGTTTCCCTCGCGATTCTTCGCGTGCGCGGAGCGAATCGCCGACCCGTCCGTCGCGGTGTGACGGCCCGATCCGAATCGTCATCGATCTCAATCATCATCGATCCGAGTCACCCGGACACGCGCGAGAACCAAGGAAAACCCGCCGCCGCGATCGTGAATGGTTTCTATTGGAAGCGCGTGCTGACGGGTTTTCGCAGTATCTTTATACGGTATGGATACACAGTATTGAAGCACTAATTCCTCCCGTCCCGGTCGATCAGTGGGTCGATGCGCTGACGCGATGCTCCGAAAATGCACTCAAATAGGTATTCGTCGTATCTTTATATTGTATGGATACGCCGTAACCGCTTAACGTGACACAAAATACGAAACGACGATTTATGAACCATAAAATAAAGAGAGGGTCACGAAACGGTGCCCTCGAAGCGCGTGCTGATAGATATTTCACGAAACGTGCCGTACACGACGCCGCGGGGCGAGGGCCCACCCGGGGACGAGCCCGACCCGACGAAGAGGGCGCCTGAATCCGTAGGGTTCAGAGGCCGAAATCGCGCGCGCCCGGGTGGCCTACGGGTCCGGGGCCAGGTTTAGAGACCCTCACTTCGTGACGCCATGGGTTCTTCTGCCGACAGCGGCGTGTACGAGGGTGAGTGGAAGGATGGCAAACGACACGGTCGAGGGACGGAGAAGTACGCCGATGGCAATGTATACGAGGGTGAGTTCAAGGATGGTCAAAAACACGGGCGAGGGATGTACACGTTCGCCGATGGCGACGTATACGAGGGTGAGTGGAAGGATGACAACTTTCACGGGCGAGGGACGTACACGGCGACCGACGGCAATGTATACGAGGGTGAGTTCAAGGATGGTCTCAGACACGGACGGGGGACGTTGACGTTCGCCAGCGGCATTGTATACGAGGGTGAGTGGAAGGATGGCAAATTTCACGGGCGAGGGACGTACACGAACGCCAAGGGCAATGTATACGAGGGTGAGTGGAAGGATGGCAAATGTCACGGGCGAGGGACGTTGACGTTCGCCGACGGTCGTGTATACGAGGGTGAGTGGAAGGATGGCAAACGTCAAGGGCGAGGGACAGAGAAGTACGCCGATGGCGACGTATACGAGGGTGAGTTCAAGGATGGCGACTTTAACAGAAGAGGGACGTACACGTTCACCAAGGGCGACGTATACGAGGGTGAGTGGAAGGATGGCAAATGTCACGGGCGAGGGACGGAGAAGTACGCCGATGGCGATGTATACGAGGGTGAGTACAAGGATGGTAAACGTCACGGGCGAGGGACGTTGACGTACGCCGATGGCGACGTATACGAGGGTGACTACAAGGATGGCAAATGTCACGGGCGAGGGACGTTGACGTACGCCGATGGCGACGTATACGAGGGTGAGTGCAAGGATGGCAAACGTCACGGACGAGGGACGTTGACGTTCGCCGATGGCGGCGTATACGAGGGTGAGTTCAATGATGGCAAACGTCACGGACGAGGGACGTTGACGTTCGCCGATGGCGGCGTATACGATGGTGAGTTCAAGGATGGCGACTTTAACGGACGAGGGACGTACACGCACGCCGATGGCGACGTATACGAGGGTGAGTGGAAGGATGGCATCTTTCACGGGCGAGGGACGTACACGTACGCCGATGGCGACACATACGAGGGTGAGCTCAAGGATGGCAAACGTCACGGGCGAGGGACGTTGACGTTCGCCGACGGTCGTGTATACGAGGGTGAGTCGAAGGATGGCGACTGTAACGGACGAGGGACGT